>Ga0193753_10000047_pt1 | contig 114129 bp, 184 predicted proteins | sample H1c2metaG_FD_144925 | JGI IMG/M metagenome (GOLD analysis project Ga0193753, IMG submission 144925) | Soil microbial communities from a riparian zone of the East river system, Colorado, United States - H1c2 | ecosystem: Environmental > Terrestrial > Soil > Riparian zone | place: USA: East...
TGTTGATGGCCTCAACCGCGTTGTCGGCGCCCGTGACCGTGGCAACCGACTGCGTCACTCGAAGCCCGGGCGGAAACGTCTGCATGTCGCCCAGAATAGGCGGGGTTTCCGGGACCTCCAAAAAGTCGAGGGCGCCTAGGTGTGGCCCGCGCGCAGTCGCAGCTTGACAGTCGGCTCGTCACGCGGCTTCAGGCGACAGTCTTCGATGCCAAAACCGTGCAGTCCCCAGTGTTTGAGGCGATAACGCGTGTCGACCATCATGGATACCCCTAGCTCACGGGCCACCGTGCAAAAGCTCGAGTCCTCGTGGTACCAGTAGCCGTCGCGGACGATCTTCTGGAAGTAGGGCCGCACCATGCCCTCGTTGCAGCGAAGGACGGGATACTCAGGCAGGGCGTCGAATTTCTCGAACACGCTCCGATGGATCGCCGTGAAGCCCATACCGATGACAGCGGCCGCCTCGTAGAGACCGCCCCCTTCGAAGAAGGTCACCTCCTCGTATTTGGCGGAGTCGATGCCACCGACCAGGCTGCCGCCGAGGCGGCGGGTCGAATAAGGGACGCCCACGACGCCGCCCGTCTCCCGAGCCGCCTCAGCCACTGCCTCGACGTCCGCTGGGTCAAAGGTGGTGTCGTGATCGATGAAGAACGCCACGTCGGCGCCATGGTCGAGCGCGGCGCAGGCCAGCACGCTACGGGCGATGTCAATCTGGGAGCTGGCGCGCATCTCGAGCACCAGCGTGCCGCGCGCTTTGAGGGCGTCGATGCAGTCCCGGTGGCGATGCTCGACAGTCACTCCGTAAGTAGCCAGCACGATCGTCTGCTTCATGACGAGCAGCCTATCGCGCTGGCTTACGGATCACCAGATCTGGTAGCTTGCGATCAGCTATCGAGCACGGCCATGCGGAACGTGCGCGTGGCCGCTGGGATGGATGCCGACGTGGTATTCTGGAAGCGCATGAGCGCCGTCTCAGAGCCCGTAACGCGCACCGGGCCCGTGGTCACGCCTACCGGCAGACCCGAGTCCGTGAGGTTGTACACGACGATGTCACTGGAGCTGGTGGCACCCAGGATCGAGAACGGCGAGTCAACGCTCGTATTGGGACCGATCTCGACATAGGCCACGCTGACGTTCTGGAACTGCGTGGCGCCCGTGCCCAGCGAGAACCAGCGGCCAGGGCCGCCCTGAGCCGGAACGACGACGGTGCTCGAAGCGGCCGCCGTGCTGAGGCGATTGAGGCGATAGAGCCCGACGTCTTGCACGTACACGACGCAGCCCTGGGTGAGCTGCGATGTGTTGATGGCTTCGAGCGAGTCGTCCGCACCGGCAAGGGCGGCGACGGACTGGTGGATTCGGAGTGCTGCGTTGGCGGGTTGCATGGTGGGTTCCTTTCCGCTTCAACTGCGCGGAGTAGGACCAGCCTAGGCGTCACTCACGGGATCTCCAAAAAGTCACGGGTATCGATCTCGGTGACAACTACAAATCGGCGCCTTTTGCGGTGGTTTGGGTACCACCCGGGGCCGGCATACCGAGCATCCTGCGGCACGTGTCGATGTTGTCTTGGATGCGCTGGCGCTCCATAGGTGGCGCCACCTGAATGACGTCAGTGAAGAGCTGCAGCGCCTCCTGGTAGCCGCTGATCCAGGTGAGCACGGTCGCTAGCTCCTCCTTGGACTTCCAGTCGTAGATGCTCTGATCGAAGTCGGGAAAGAAGTCCTCCTCCGGCACCGTGACCGCCGCTCGGCGCAGAAAAATCTCTGCCAGCTGGTACTGCTTCAGCTCGCGGTAGTAGCGACCGATGAGGTAGAGCGGCTCGGCGCGCCCGGGCCTGAATGCCCATGCCTCCAGGTAGGTCTGCTGGACGCGCTCCCACGGATACCCGCACACGGCCATCGCGTCAGCGGCCTGCAGCATGGCCGAGAAGGCTTCGGCGGGGAAGACCGGGATCTTGGCGCGCTTCTGGTAGCTCATGAGCGCCTTCTGCATGAGCGCTCGGTCAGGCGGCGAAACGTTCGTGGCTGCGTCGCGGTAGCTCTGCGCGATGTAGTACTGGCAGCGCGAGTGACCCGGGTGCTTGAGGAGCCACTCCTCCAGCACCCGCGCATCGCGCAAAAACCTGTCGCCCTCCTTGGCGCGCGCGCCTTCGTGACCGCTCAGGATGCGCGCGTTGGGGAAGCGCGACGGCGCTGTCCTGCTCTCCACGTGACAATAGAGGCCCTCGTGCCGCGGCATCATGTAAAACCAGGGCTTGCTGGCGCGCACGAGCAGCGGTCTGCCCCAGCGACTGCACCCGTCGCAGCGCGTGACCCAGCCGTCGTAGCAGTCGTAGTCGCCGGTGAGCACCAGATCTCCGGTGAGCTGGAGCTGCTCGTCGGCGTCAATGAGCAGGACGTAGCCCTGCTCGCCGCACTCGGCGCGCGCCAAGTCCATCGCCTCGGTGCGACTGCCGTCGTATTCCTTCCAGGGTCGCTCATGTAGCGTGCCCGGTACCCCATCCATAAACTTCCGAATCACCTCCTGCGTGCCGTCCGTCGAGCCCGTATCCATGATGCACCACCGCTTGAGGTAGGGCTTCACGGAGGCGAGACATCGCTCGATGATGCCGGCCTCGTTCTTGACGATCATGCTCAGTGTCAGCTCCGGAACCAGCTGACCGCTCTGGGCTCGCACCTGCACACCATCACTGCCTTGAGCGTTCTGCACACCATCACTCACTGGCGCCCTGCTCACATCACTCGCTACGTTCTCTTCGTCTTGTTCGAGGCGCTCGAGAGCAACGCTTAAGAACTCCACAATCGACACCTGCTTGGATCTCTCGTGCTGCACGAGACGGAGCACTTCGAGATCCTCGGGATTGTCGAGCAGGTGCATCACGGTGTCGGCCAGACTTTCGACGGGAGCCGCCTGGATTGACCAGATCTCGTTCTCCTTTTCAGCGCTCGCCTCGGTGATCACCATGAGACCGTTCATGGTGAGGTAGGAGCAGCGCACCGACTCGAAGATCGTCTCGAGGCCGGGGTCGTCGTAGAAGTGGATGTTGATACAGAGCTTGGACTGCGCGAGCAGCTGATCGCGCTCAGCGCCGTAGATTCCAAACGGCACCCGGAGCACCTTGGCGCCGCGCTGCTCGATGAGATTCAGCACCGCGTCGCGTCGCGGGTTGCGTGAGCCGAAGAACGCCACGTCGTACGGCTTTCTGTCCGACGGTGGGATACGCCCCACGAGCGGCTCAGCGTAGCCTGGCGGCACCACAGCTGGATCGCGTAGCCCCCAGCGCTCGTAGCGGCCGGCGTTGGCGGCGCTGTAGTCCCAGACCACATGCTTCTTGTAGAGGTCGATGAGCCCGGGCCACATGCCACCGGGCGTGCACTGCTCGCCGTTGTAGATGATGACGCCCTTGCTCGGGCGATCGATGCGGTCACCTGCCCGAAGACCGAACACGATCACTGGCAGCTCCGGATCGATCGCGACCGAGCGCTCTACCTCGTGTCCGAGCTGCTCGAGACCCCAGGCCACGCTGTCGGCGATCTCCGCAAAGCACTGGGTATGGACGCTGGTGGGCAGCAGGCAGACGGAATACTTCATCAGTGTCTCCCGCTGCCTTGGTACTGCAGCCACTCGTTGGCGAGGTGCGTCCCTGGGATCTCGGCGGCCCTGAGGCCGAACCGATTCAGCAGCGGCGCTTCGGATAGCTGGTCCTGAAAGCCCCATTCTTGGCAGTGCAGGAGCCATTGCTCGCCGTGTTGCGCGACCAGGCTGTCCCGGCTGCGCACGATGATCCCGGTGGCCCAAAGACCCCAGTGAGCCACGTGGCCCTGATTGCGGTACCAGTCCATCTGCTGGTCGATGGGCAGCCCCTGGTACTTAGCAAGAGCCTTGCTCGCCTCCGCCTCGTCGTACACGCAGTCGCGCCACGGGTGCTTGAACTGCGCGATGGGCGAGCTGTTGCGTACCAGGCTTGCCATGTCGCGAGCGAAGTGAGGCGAGGTGATGGCGAAGCTCGCGTCCAGCCAGATAGTCACCTCGGCCGCCGTGTAGTTCCACGGCTTCGTCTTGGGCCTCTTGGCGGCGATGTTCGGGTGCATGAACGGCCGCGGCTCGACGACGATCTGCCAGCCGTGGGCCTCTGCCTGCATCTTGTCAGTGACGCAGATGTGCGCGCACTCGACGCCCTCCTGGCCTGGGAAGGGCTTGAGGGTGTCGTAGTCGTCGTAGATCGCGGTGATGATCGCGACGCGCATCAGCCATTTCCTTGGGGATTGTATGAAAGCAGCGGCAGGTGCGGATCCTGCCAGGTTGGCATGTGCACCGACTTGAGTGCCCTCAGTCGATTCACGTTTTCACAAGAGAGCCACTCGTTGGCTTCGTTTAGGGCCCACTGCTTTGCCGCCACCTCGTTGAGTGTTCCCAATGTTTGGGTGGTGCATAGTCGATGCGTCTCGTTGGCTAAACCGATGTGCACGTCTTTGCTCAAGTAGAAGCTAATGGACCACCCCAGTGCTTCCTTGAACAAGGCAACCTTGAGCACGCCCCATTCACACTTGAACCCACCCGCGTCTCGGGTTGCTGTCCAGGACGGCACGCGGGCTATCGGCGAGGCATACGGACTCATGGCTTGTAGGCGTGGACGCACTCACTCACGAGGTCCCAGTTATGCTGCGGCTTCCAGCCGAGCTTGTCCCAGCCGTCGCCCGCCGCGACGATCTGCGTCGGCGTCTCGCCTTTGCGCATATGCAGGTGCACGGCGCCTGCCCTCGAGCCCGTGACGGCCAACACGTGGGCGGCGACCTCGTTGACGGTGAGCGCTACGCCCGTGCCGCCGTCGAACACCTCGTCGTCCCCGAACGCCGTGGCGTCCACGAGCATGCGCCCGAGATCGTTCACGTGCACGAGATCAACGGTTTGGGTGCCGTCGCCCCAGATCGGGATAGGCCGCCCTGCCCACGCCTCGGTGGCGAAGGTCGGCAAGATCTTCTGCGGATGCGTCGCGCCGTGCTTCTGCCCCGGGCCGTAGGCATTGAACGCCCGCACCTTGCTGGTGCGCAGGCCCTTGGCCAGGTGCCACGCCGTCGCGAGGCGGTCCGAGCAGACCTTGGTGGCCGTGTACACGCTCGGGAACACGGGCGGCATCGAGATGCCGACGTAGCTTGCGTTGTTCTCGACGCACCACTGCATCACGCGCAGCGAGCCGACGATGTTGGTGTTGACCGCGTACTCGGCCGCATCGAACAGCTCGGATGTGCCGAGCACACCCGCCAGGTGCACCACGGCGTCGGCGCCGCGCATGGCGCCCAGATCGCCGAGCACGTCGTGCCCATCGGCGCGATCGAACGACACGACCTCCATGCCTTGGGTGGCCGCGTAAACCGCCGCCGCTTTGCCGATGAACCCCGAACCACCTGTGATTGCAATCTTCTTCATGTTCTTTCACTTCACGGCTTTGAGCATAATGTTCAGGTGCACGATGCTGCTGTAGATGCCTTCTCCGCGCACGATGCCTTCTCCCAGCACGTCAAAGCGCGCGGTGATGCCGTACGAGTCACCGAAGCGCTCGCGGTGCGCGTTGCCCGCCGTGTAGTACCAGAACGACGGACGGTTCCAATAAGAAATATGGGTTGGATCTTGCCACGCGCCCGTGCCGTCGGTGGTGGGCACCACGATGCTGACCGAGCCGCCCGGAACGAGCACGCGATGCAGCTCGTTCATGGTGCGGATCTTATTGGGCAGGTGCTCAATGATGTCGTGGGCCACGATGTGCTCCACGCTCGAGTCCTCCCAGGGCCAAAATTCTGACAGGTCCACGATCTGGTCAGCGGGCTCCACGCGGTCCACGTTGACGAAGCCAGGAATATGAACGTTGCAGCAGCCGAGGTTCAACTTCACGGGAGATCTATCCTGGTCCTGTAGGTTCTTTGCCAGACGCCCGCGTACGCGCGGATGAGTCGCCGGCTGTTCGGGTTGGAGACATCTTCTGCGGCGCTCACCATGCCCTTGGGTGAGCCACACTCTCGAGCCACCCGGCGCAGCCACTCGTGCACGGGGTTGGGCGGCGTCACAGCAGGGCGGCCTGGAGCGACGCTACGCAGGACTCGGTCCCGAACAGCGCAATCTTGGAGGCGGGCTTCAGCAGGTGCAAACCTGGCTCCGCCTCCACCTCGTCGATGGTGATCGTGGCGCGCCCATGGGACACCCGGCCGTCCACGATGGCGAGGCGAGGCGCGCTGCCGGTGTACACGAGCACCGAGTCACCGCTGACCGAAAACTGCACGAGTTGCTGCTTGGCGTACTTGCCGATCGAAAAGCGCTGTGCGCCCGTGGCGGCCACCTCCCGGCCCTCTTTGAGGATCGCAAACCCGATGAGGCCACCTTCGCGCACCCAGCGACCCGATTCGGGGCCCGCCGGTACGACCACGCAGTGCTCATCAGCCGCCAGCAGCGATCCGCTAACGAACCGGAAGTTCGCTTGCTCGCTAATCACGAAGCACTGGGCTCCGTCCGGCATCTGCATGCCGAGGATGCTGTCGAGACTGTCTTCTCCGCCGCGCAGTCGTTTCCTGGCACCCAGGACGCGCTGGCCCACATTGCTCTTGTCCATCTGGTAAGGTCTCCGACCCGAGAGCTACCAGGTTCTACCAGATGGGTCTACACTTTCTGGATGGTCATCGAGCCGCGCCCCAGAAACCGCCCAACCTTTCGCGGGCCAGACATGATGGAAGCCGCTTCCGCGGTGTCTGAAAAGGTCATGATGGCGGCGCTTGCAGCCTCCCAGCAACTGTTCTCGATTGGCGTGCCACACGCTGTCATTGGCGGCATCGCCGTGGGCGCCCATGGCGCGCCTCGCGCCACCAAGGACGTGGACTTTCTCGTGAACGAAGCCGACGCATTCTCCGGCACGCACATCCTGTCGTTCAAGGCCGGCGTGCCGATCGCGGTGCGCGGTATCGTTGTCGACTACCTGACGCCCGAGGGGAGCCCCTACGCTGCACTGCTGAAGCGCGCGCTCGGGGAATCTGTCATCAGCGAGCACATACCCGTCATCGGTCTGGAGCCGCTCGTGCTCATGAAGCTCTACGCGGGGCGCCGCCGGGATCTCGACGACGTTCAGAGGCTACTGGAGCAGTCCCACGTCGAAGCGAGGGTGCGTAAATTCATCACCGAACAAGCGCCTGACCTCATCGAGCGCCTCGACCTGGCGATCGATGGCTAGCTCTGCGGCGGCTTCGTAGTTCGCGCGATACCCAGCTCCAGCGCCTTGAGCGCCACTGTTTTCAGTGTTTCGCTTTCCGGTGTGCGATTGGGCCACCAGAGCCACGAGGGATCGAGGCGGCGCGCATCGACCAGAGCGGCGTTGTCGAAGCAGAGATCTTGCTTGGTGTTGCGCCCGATGACGCCAGCGTTGTTGGAGGTGCGCAGGCGCGCGTGCACCTTGGCCATGGCCCAGTTGTGCGCCTTAGCCGACTCCACGAAGCCCGTGCGCGGCGGGTTGGTCAGGGTGAGGCCCGCGCCCACGGCCCAGCAGAGCGAGAGCGTGCCCATCTGTGCGTCCGCGGGCCAGCTGGCGAAGTCGGCAAAGTAGTGCTCGACCAGGTAGTCGACATTGGCAAGAAGACGCCGCGTCACGAGTGCGTCGATGGTCTCTGCTCGGAGACGAATCGAGGTGTACGGCGCCTGGCGCTCGGCCGTCCATTTGCGCACCTCGGCGTCGCTCATGCCATTGGCCATGTCCTTGAGCGTCTGGAAGTCGTCGCGCACCTGGGCGGCGGTCGCCGCCTGATCACCGGTGCGCCAGTCGAGCGTGAGGCAACGCTCAACGGGATCGCAAAGCACCCCTACCGCTGTCGTGATGAGACGACGCACGTCGAAGTACGGACACGAGTACACGCCCTCGAGACTCTCATTGAAATTGCGCCACGCCGCCTCCACCGTGGGACGGAGCGCGGTCATGGCACCAGCGCTTGCAGGTGCTCCAAAACCTCACCGGTGTACCGGTCATCGAACGGCACGCCATCGAGGTTGATCTTCTCGGTGCACGTAACCACGTAGTCGACGAGCGGCAGCACGCGCATGACGCGTTTCTTGCCGTACCACCAGCCGCCGTTGCGAAACTCGAGCGGTTTGGGGTCGGAGATCTTGGCGCCCGGGAACACCGCAGCACTCATTCCGGAGCTACCGTAGTTGGCGCTGGTGGCGAGCCCACCGTCGAACGTCACGATCGAGAGCGAGTGCGCGTCGCTACCCTCCTTCGCTGGCACGGGGTTGGGGTGCACCCAAGTGATTAGCTCGTCGCCGATGCTCGGGATCCAGAGCGCGCCCGGCGCCACCGCGTAGCGGTTGCCGCGCGAGTCCACCTGCGACAAGCACGGGGATCCCTTGGCGAGATCGTGCAGGTTGGAGATGTTGACGCCCCACTTGAAGTCTTTCGGGTAAGGGGTGCGCTCCTCGCGGTTCACGAAGGAGCGCCGGCACCCGAAGCTCCAGAGCTTTTTATGAGCCCTATCTGCACAGCTCGAGTATGTCTTGTAACTCGACGGCACGTCGCGCTTCTCGACCACCAGTTGGTACACCGGGTGCGTTTTTGGCAGACCCTTGGTCCCGCCACACACGTGCACATCGAACGCCGCCGACGCCGCTTGCCAGCACTCGAGGGTGTTCATTGGTGACCCCGCAGCAGCCAGGCGCACGCCGGGCAGATCGGGCCCACGTGACCATGCTGAATCAGAGAGCAGCAGGGGATCCCGAGCCAGGTGGGCTTGCAGGTGACTCTCTTGCTCATTGCAGGTACTTCCTAGCTTCCTTCACGACCTCGGGAAACTGCTGCGTGATCTGGTAAACCGAGAACGCCGAAGCCGCGAGCTTGATCATGCCATCGAGCGTGGTCTCCTTCGCCTTCACGGCAGCCGGCGGCTGCCCCTTGCGGTCGAAGTGCTCCTTGCGCGACTGGATGATGTTGTCCACGGCGATCTTTCCGACCATGAACGTCCCCACCAAACACAAAATACCTAGGGTTCCGTTGGCCCAGTCCTGCGCCGCCAGCGGCGTGGTTCCGCTCAGCGGGATGATGTCCCCTACCACTGAGATCGTGACCGGCACGCCCATCCAAGAGCGGGGCACGTGCACCTGTGATTCAATGCGGTCGAGATTGACCTGCAGCTCATAGGGGTCAGGCCCCAGGCACTTGAGCTGCGCAATGCCGATACCGCGAAGCCAGGGCTGTCCCGCAAGACGTTGCCTGAGACTCGCCTTCGCGGCCCGCGCTGCGACGAGCGAGGCCATGGCTCACACCGGCAACGACTTGACGTACTGACGGTGCGTGGGTTCGTATTTGTCGCGCACCGCAAACCGCAATCCCTGGCGGGCGATCTCTTCCGCAGTCAGCACCTTGGCTCGCACTAGTGTCTCAGCGACAGCATCCAGCTGCCGCTTATAGCCAGCGCCAAGTGTGGTGTATGCCGGAACTGCCCATTGCTGCTCACCGGCCAGGCGCAGTGCTCCACAGAGTGCACACCAGTGGTAGTGCTGCGCCACCTGGTGAACTGCTTCCTGCCGATGATCACATTCGGAAATATCACATTCGGAAAACTTGGACATAACTTTACCCCTCAGACCGGCGTCGGGTTGAGCGATACGCCCGGATTGGCCTGCTTGAACAGCCACAGCGACACGAGTCCGCTCACGACGATGGCGGGCACGAGCCACGTAGGCATGGAGGCGTTTTTGCGGTGCTTGCGCTTGCGACGTCGCTTGGCCATCACTTCTTCCCGATGAAGTAACCGAGCAAACCCGCCGCAACGATCCCGACCACCGCGAACTTCTTCGTGTTCACGTAGCTGGTGCGGAGCGAATCGACGTTGCTCTGTAGAATCGCCTTGTCCTGGGCACACGTGGTGCCGGCGTCTGCTCCAAATCCTCGCATAGCTTTCAGTCCTCCCAGTATTCGAGCGGTTCGAGACCCAATCGCTTCGCCACGGCTTGGCTGTACGACATCGAATTGAAGCTAGCGCTGCCCCGGTCCTGCTCATCCAGGACGGCGTTCAGATCCTTGTTGCGCCAGATCTCCAGCGGCACCGTGTAGCCAGCGTTCGCCAGCCGGTCGCCAGCCTTGCGCGCTGCGGCCAGTGTCTTGTGGCGCGAATAGATGGCTCGATCGACTACCAGTGTGTACATGGCCTCACTCCATCGTCGCGCTGACAGGCAACAGCGCGAAACCGTTCGGGGGCGGCAACCGCAGGCCGCACTTGGCGACGGTTGCCGGCACGACGAGCTTGCGCCCACCCTCGCACCAGACCTCGCCCGTGGTCTTGTGCTTCTTGTGGCTCACGGTGCAGCCGTGATTGGCGAGCCATGACGCTGGCTCGTAGGGGCGACCGATCTTGGCGCCACCGCCCGCAGTGCGCTCGAGATCGTAAACGCCGAAGCGCACGCGACTCGCGAGGCCAATCTGCTGGCCCGCGCCCACGACTTCGCCGGGGATGACCTGCACGTTGATCTGTCCCGGGTCGGCGCTGTACTCGAGCAGCGTGGGCTCGCTACCGATGGCGATGTAGATGCTGGAGCCCGTGGTGCTCACGACCGTGCCGCCCACCGGCGCGTAGATCTCGCTCTGACCCGAGAAGCTGTCGACCACCATGTTGGGCGAGCAGCCTTCGGCGGCGCATCTGCTCGCGAACCCATCGCGCATCACGGCGCGAAACGGTCGGTAGAGCACGCGCACCGTAGCGGCTGCCGCGATCGTGCCCCAGAACATCGCGCCCCAGGGGTACTTCTTCTTTTTCTTCGGCGCCTCATCCGACATGACACCAGGCTACCCGAGCGCTTCGGATCCACCAAAAAGTCAGCCCCTCGCTACCAGGCGATCCGTGTCAAATCCCCAGGATTGGGCTCTCTTTCACGGAACCGGAGACATGCTGACCACGGTGCCGTTGGTCAGCACGGGGGCCGCGATGTCGTACCAATACTCGGACATACCGTCGAGCCGCACCTCGCCGGCTGTGCCAAGAAAAGTGACCGAGTCCGGTTGGAACTTGCATCCATTGATCTCCACGGCCGTGCCGTCGCAGTCGAAGCTCCCGTTGGCGACCTGGCCGCCGCTGATTTTACCGCCGCCACACTTGAAGGTGTTGCCCCCACCGATGATGCAGTTGCAATCCATCATCGTGATCCCGAAACTCGTATTGATATTAAACCACAACTGGCAGCCCTGGGCGAAGATTGGGCCAGAAGCAGTAACGCCATCTTCGCCAGCAACGATCACTCCACTCAGTGAGAGTGCGTTGCCGGCTGTTGAGACAATCGAATCGATAATGGGGCACTCATTTTGAATGGCGTTCTCCCCAAACCAGAGACCAGTGGCGTTGACTATGCTGAGCGTCGACTCGACGTTTACTGGTGACCAGGTGAGTGCCTCGGTGCCGTAGTTGGCGGGGCACAACATCAGCGCGTAGTTGAGCCCATCTTCAGTGATGGCTTCGATGGCGGCAAGAGCCGCAACTCCCGCGGTGGCCGTACTGAACGGCGCGCCAATGGATCCGGTCTGGTCACCCGGGCTCACCCCGGTGTTCTTGTCAACGTACACGATATGGGACAGTGGCGACCCCGCGCTGCCCGTCGTCCCCGTCGCGCCGGTAGAGCCCGTGCTGCCAGTGGCGCCGGTCGTGCCGGTGACCCCAGATCCCGTTGCGCCGGTGGCGCCCGTGCTGCCGGTCGCACCGGTGCTGCCCGCGGCGGTTGCCCCGGTCGCACCGGTCGCGCCAGTTGCCCCTGCACCGGTCGCGCCCGTCGGTCCTGCTGTCGTGGCACCAGTTGCGCCCGTGCTGCCAGTCGCGCCAGTCGCGCCGGTCGCACCAGCCCCAGTGGCGCCCGTGCTACCAGTCGCCCCAGTGCTGCCCGTCGTTCCCGTGGCGCCGGTGGCCCCGGTCGCGCCTGCGGCACCACCCGGCGAGTAAATGAACCACCGTCCCGGACCGCCCTGCTTCGGCGCTACGATGTCGGGCAGACTCTCCGCGTCCGTCGAATCCTTGCGTAGCATGTAGAAGCTGTTGTTCGAGGCAACCGCGACGACTGCCCGATCGGATAGCTTCCAGGTGTTGATGGCCTCAACCGCGTTGTCGGCGCCCGTGACCGTGGCAACCGACTGCGTCACTCGAAGCCCGGGCGGAAACGTCTGCATGTCGCCCAGAATAGGCGGGGTTTCCGGGACCTCCAAAAAGTCACTGCCGAGGTCCAGATCTGTCCTGCATAACCATCACACCGCTCGAATTCTCAATCCCTGCACCCGTTCACTCGTGTTCGTTCGGAACTCTGCCACACCATCACCACAAGCTGAGGCACCTGCATCCATCACTCACCGGCAACTATTACCTCGCATCCGGGAACGCCCGCTTTAGCACCTCAAACGCCGCCGACACTTCCTTGGCCTTCACCTCGGCCTGGGCTTTCTTGGCCGCCGTGCGCTGCTTGTCGGGATGGTAGGTCACCATGAGCTTTCGGTGGGCCGCTTTGGCTTGCTCCCAGGTGGCGCTCGGGGTGAGACCAAGCACGACGAGCGCCGCCATCACCTGCTGCGTCGTGGGCTTGCCAGGTCGCGCCGCTTCCTCGTGGGGAGGCGGTGGGGGCTCCCCTGCGCTACTGCGTGCCCGGCCGCCACTGGCCGCGGCGCGGGCGCGCCGTGCCGGTGGCACCAGCACCTTGGCCTCCTGCGTACAGGGGTAGCAGATGATGTCGCCGGTGGAGTCGATGAGCCCGTGCTGCAGGCACGCGGGGCGAAAGCACACGACGCAGTTGGCGACCGCGGCGTGGTCGCACCCTTCTCCGCGTCGGCCGACCGGCACCTCGCACGAGATCGCTCCGGCGATGGTCGGGAGCCACTTCTTAGTGGCGTTCGGGAGCAGGGCCGCGATCCAGGGCTTTACCTCCGCCCACACGCGGCCCGGCACGCCGTTGTCGCTACCAGCAACGCCGCCGAGAAACTGACCGAGTAACTCGGCGATGCCAACCATCGGCCGCCATCAGATACCAGATCTGGTAGCGGTGCAACCTTACTTGCGCGTGGCGGCGTAGAGCGCCACGCCGAGCAGCACGGCGCCGCCCGCGATGTACGCGGGTTTCTTGTAGAAGGGGGTTTCGGCAACCGCGATCTCATCCGCGCCCACCCCACAGCCGCAGCCCGTGCCGCTCACAGCGCGCGCTGTGCGCTGCGAATAGGTCATCGGCACGCGGCGGGCGGCGTGGTAGCGCTTGCCCGCCAGTCGCGGATCGCCGAGCGAGCCATCCTGGTAGGCGACGTTCTGGGGGACCAGGTAGGCGCCGAGTGATCCGTCGCGGTAGGCGACGCTTTGGGCCATGAGGTTGTTGAGCCCGAGCGAGCCATCGCGGAAGGCACCATTCTGGCGCATGAGAACTGAACCGAGCACACCGTCACGATAAACGCCAGACATGGAATTGCCTTTCTTGAGTGAAGAGACGTAGCTTTCGAGGAGCGCCGTTGCCTGCTGGTGGTAGGCGCCGCGCTGAGACATCGGCATCACGAACATCCCAAACACCTGGTCCACCGTGGGCAGCAGATCGTTGCGGGGCAGACCGAAGTACGCCGCCGAGTAGCTCGCGGCACACGTCAGCACGAGCTTCTGGTCGAGGTCGGTCGTCTCGAGCGCTTGCTTGGCCAAGTCTCTGGCTACCTGGAGCGCAGCTGCCTGCGCTGGCACGTGGCTCTGCGTGAGGGCGCTCGCTTCGAGGTAGCCCGTGAGGCACGTGTTGAGGAGCGTATCGGCGTCCTCTTCGAGACCACCGAGCGAGCCGTTCTCGAAGGCCGTGAGCAGCGTGCCGTAGCGCGGCGCAGGCGAGGCGACGCTGAAGACGCCGTCGCGGTACGGGCTGGTCGAGCTGCTCATCTGAGGCATCGGGGTGATCCTCGCATCACTTCGAGAAACCACCAACTTTGCGGGTCAGCCCTTGTTCTTCCAGAGCCAAAATCCAGCGTATCCAGCGACGCCGAGCCCCACGGAAAAGATCGTGAACTGCAGCAGGCTGCGCTTGAACGCGAGTCGCTCTTTGCAGGCGTCGATGTCGGCTTGCAGCAGGGTCAAGTCGGGAAGGCGGCCCTCCTTGACGTGCTCGGCGGCGAGCGCGCGACCGTACTCGTCGCAGCGTCGCGACAGGTCGGAGAAAGGCTCGCCCGCGATCCAAACCGGCATAGCGACAGCGCCGAGGCTACGCATCAAAACACCGCCCGGATGCGGTCTTGGATCTTGCCGCCGCACATGACGGCGACGAGCGCGCCCGCGCCGAAGGCCACGGTGACCCAGGCCCAGGTCGGTACGCCCGCGTCTAGCTCTTCAGAGCCAAGGCCTGCGATACGGCCGGCCAGACGCAAGGGGTTGGCGTCGATGCTCTTGGCGCCCTGCCAGGCCTTGTGCATGTCGCCGAGCGACACGTTGCCTACTAGCTCCATCAGGCCCTCTTCTTGGGATTAATGAACAGCGTGCCCAGGAAGATGCCCACGGCCGCGCTCGAGACGAAGAGCCAGCCCAGCATGGCGCCGCTCAGCGGCGAGGCGGGAGGCGCGTCACCGAGCCCCGCGATAGCGACGACCTTGCTCATGCGGTGCGCCCCCGCATTTCTCCCACGACCTTGCTACCGACCCACGCTGCCGCGCAGCCCAGGCCCAAGATAGCGAGCAGAGCGAGTGAGTTCTTGGCGGCGCTCTGCTCGGCGATCGCGACGGCGCTGCCGCCCTCGGGCGCCGCGACTGCGACTGGCTGCGGCGAGCCGTTCGGGAACTGCGCCTTGAGCGCCTCCTCGAACGTCGACTGCGGCGGCTCGCGATCACCGGGGGCGACCGGCACGGCAACCGGAAACACCAGAATGCCGCCCACGCGCTGCGCGACGGTGCGCTCGGTGGCCGTGCGTCCCTTCCAGTCGGTCGCGGGCCGAAGCGACGCCCAGTGCAGGAACGTCATCCTGGGCACGCGGTTGGGATCGGACTGCGCGTAGAGCGCCTCGGTCTTCTGCCACTGGTAGCGCGAGTCCTCGAAGACGCGCGACATGCTGCTGCCGTCGACCGGTAGATCGGTGATCACCGCCAGGTAGGCCGGTGGCTCGCCGATGAGGCGCTCGGCGGCGGCGATCTGCTGCTCGTTGAGCACATAGAGCAGGCGGTTTTGCGCCGGCTGCGACTCGAAGGGGCCGAGGCCCGAGCGCTCGGCCCAGACCGTGTAGGGCCCTGCAGGCGCCGTGACCTGCACGACGCCCAGGAGCGTTTGCTCGGCTGGTCCGGGCTGACTCGGTGTCCCCGAGACGCTCTCGTAGCTGCCGATGCCGTAGATCTGGACCCCGCGCGGCGTGCGCACGAGTCCCAGGTTTCCAGACGCATCCCTCCGACCTGAGATCACGCGGCACCTGCTGCGATTTTGGTGGACGCAGCAGGCCCAGCGGTGACTCCTGAGAGAGATGCGCCTGGACCCTGAAATTTCATGGTGTATCCGTCGGGTAGTTCACGATGGGAACACCGAAGGGGATGATGCCCTTCTGATACTGGATGTAGATGCTCTGCGGCATCAGCATGCCGCTGAGCGTCGCCTCGAAGAACGCGATGGGGATCGGGATCTTCCGGATGATCGAGCACGAGACGTTGAGGTTGCTGTTGGTCTGCGCAACGTAGTTGTTGGCGACCGGCGTCCTGCCGGGGCGCACGATGCGCTGAGGCATGAGCGAGCCATACGCGGGCACGGCTCCTTGGTTCTGCATCTGCCGCACTTGCTCGAACTGATAGTCCTGCGCCGGATCGTCCGAGGTCGAGGCGATAGGAAACGCGGCGGCGCTCTGCGTCTCGACTGATGGGATCAACTCGTAAGAGAGATCGGCCTGACGCGAGCCGTCCACCGTGATGTCCCAGCCCACCTGAGTCGACAGACGGTTTTCTTCGATCGGCAGGTAGTCGCCTGGGGAAGCACCCGAGAAGCGGTAGATGTTGAAGGAGTAGTCGGTGACGACCAGCACCTGGTTTTTCGGCACCCGAAACGAGCCCATCGTGAACGTGAGGGGCTTGGACGGCGTTGCCGAGAACGTGCCCTTGGGCGGCAGCTTGCGGTACACGCGCTCGAACCACAGCAGCTTGTCCGACTGCACGTAGCTGAGCGCCTGACCGCCCGGCACTTGCGCGCGCACCGTAGCGACGCGATCAGTGCCGGGCGCTGGCCCCAGATCAGGCAGCGGGGGCGCGACAGGGCGCGGCCCGGGCGTGATGTGAAACCCCATGGACGTCGCTAGAGGACCGCTCATCGCCTGATCCTACCACACGTGCTCAGTACGGACCGGCTCCGGGGGGCTGGATGATGCGGTAGCCGTGGAAGCCGATGACGAGGATGCCGTTGTTGAGGCGCGTCACTGGATCGGTCGTGACGTCCGTGACGGTGGGATCGCTGATGCCTTCCACCGCATCGAACTGCGACGCCAGGAACGGCCAGGCGTTACTCGCCCCCGTGAAGCCGTCCACGTTGCCGTAGGACGGGTTGGTGGGGTGTTGCGGCTGGATCTTGAAGGTCATCGTCTCGCCGCGCTCGAAGAAGTCGAGGGCGCCGAGCGGGAAGGGGCTGTTGATCTGCTTGGTCCAGAACGCCGAGGGCACGTCGAGGTTGGCGCGCGGAAACGCGAAGCCCGCGTTCTCCATGACGATGCGGAAGTCGGGCTGCATCGTGCGCCAGCTCGAGGCGTTGGACGGCGAGATGATGTGGGGCTGACCAGCGCCCGGGAACGCCACCGACTGCAGCACCTCGCTGTGAGGCTGACCGTCGTTGAGATCCCACGCAGAGTGGATGGGGCGCCACCGGCCGTAGCTGCGACCATTGAAGATCGATTTGTTGCCCGTGGCGGGGTCGATGTACTGAAACGAGTGCTGGGACAGGAACGCCGCGAAGCGCGAGACGGCCACGAAGGGGCCGTCTTGGCTCACGATGATGCTGCCCTCTTGCTGCGCGGTGGCGGTGCCGGCGATGGCGACGTTGACGAGCATATCGAACGGCACCCGGCGGCCCGGGATGTTTTCGATGTACTGCAGCGACGGCATGCCGCCGGTGCGCTGCATCGACAGCTGCGCGAGCGTCTGCTGGAGCTGCTGGTTCTGCTTGACGATCTCGGCGAGCTGGCGCTTGGTGGCCAGCCCGTCGTTCTGAGCAAGCTCGAGAGCCTGGCGAGCGGTCGCGGCCGCGAACTGCGCGCTGCGCGCTACCTGAGTCAAGTCGATCTGGGTCATGTCGAGCTTCCTGGGGGAGACACCGGCCGCTGGCCGGGAACATGGTGCACACGAGTTTTCGAGAGAGCGTGAGCGCCGCCGAGGCCCGTGGAACCTCGGCGGCTGCCCTTGTCGGCGGCGCAGCGTGAGCCGCGCCTACCGTGTCTTCACTGAACGTCGCGCGAGAACAACCCGTCGAACGTGAACGTGATCACCTTGTTGATGCCGTCGTACGCATTCAGGTTGTCCTTGAGGGACAACATGTTGCGCGACCCTTGCGTGGTGCCCGCGGTCTGCTCCTGGCCGTTGGCCGGCAAGGCATAGATCGTGGCTTCGCATTTGATGTTCTGGCGGGGCGGCAAGAGGATGGCGCGCGCCAGGCGGAGAATGCCGGCGTGACCGTCGTTGCCTGAGTTCTGCCAGTGGATCAGATCCGTGGCAGCACCCATATCGCCCGAGATGCCACCGCCGGCCGGGAAGTACCAGGTCGGCATGTTGCTGATCGAGGGCTTCTCACCGGTACCGAAGGTCCAGTGCAGTTGCTCTTCCGTCTGGTAGTGCAGACGGTAGACGTCCTCGATCTGGCCGGGGGCCTGACCGATGCCGTCACCACCCGTGAGCCAGGGCGTGAGGTTGCTGTAGTCGCCGTTCAGCGAGATCTCGCTGCCCGCGCCACCCGGCTGCCGCTTGATCGAGTTGCGGAACCACGAGAAGACGCGGAGCGCAAGCACGACGAAGCTTTGATCGGACGGCAGGGTCGCGCCGTTGATCAGGTTGGTGTTGTTCTGACCGCGGACGCCATTCGGGGTGAACAACGCGATGTTGTCGCCCAGGATGCCCGATCCGAAGCCGGACGTGCGGATGACAGTGTCCCAAAACGGCTGGTGTACGCGCTCACGCATCGAAACTACTTTGGCCATGACTGCGGTCTTTCTCGGGACTTCAGCGAGATTATAGAGGCCTGCGTTCCTCTTCGGTCCCAGCTCGATGCCCTCACAAACGAGGGCTTCAACGCCGCGCGCCCCGGGCCTGTGGTTTTTCCACAGGAGCCGGGGCTCGACAGCGAAGCGTCTTCTCAGCCGAAGATGCCCTGCCCGCCTGAGCTTTGGAGCGTGCCCGCGGGCACCATCTCCGTCGCCGATTGCGAGTTGTTGATGGCCCTCACGCCGGCCCAGAGCTGCCCATCGGCAGAACCCGGGATCCAGGTGTCGGCGCTCGGCACCGTGTCGATGGCCCCGAACCCAGCAGCCGCCTGCATCAACCCCGCCGCCGCCTCGAAAGGCTGCACGGCGCCGACGCCCGCGGCAGCTTCCGCGATGGTCAGTTGGCGATCGAGATCGCTCGACGGATCGATGTGGTTGCCCTGGTAGTCGTGGCTACCCATGCCAGCGGCAGCCTGAAACAGGTCACCGTTCTGCTCGTATGTGCCCAGGCCATTGGTCGCGGCGATGTACTCGCCGAGGCCATTCATCGGCTCGCGGAAGTATTCCCCGAGACCGTTCATGGGCTCGCGGAAGTACTCACCCATGCCGATGGGTGCGTAGCGCGGCATGATGCTCGCGCCGGAACCCAGGCCGTACATGGCAGCCAAGCGTGCTGCCGTGCCGTCCTCGGGACCAGCCAGCATCTGCGCATGCTCCGGCATGAACGACTTCATGAGCGAAAGCACGACGCCGTGCATGGTGGAGGCCACCATGCCGCCGATGACCAACTTGCGGGTTTCCTGGTTCTTGATGAGCTTGCTGGCGGCAAAGGAGCCGAGCGCGCCCACCACGATGCTGGAGATGAGACCGCGGTTTTCCGCTAGCCCGAAGCCGCTCGTGGCGACCGGAGCCGGTGCCGGCAGGAGTCGCGTGAGCACCTTGCTGTCGAACAGATTCGTCAGCAAGCGGTGCAGCGCGAAGCCGCCGAACAGGACCAGGCCCGTCTTCAGCACGTCGCCCACGCCGTTCATCTTGAACAGCTTGCGGCCGTTGCGACGATGACGACGACGATTGGACTTCAGCGACTTGCGACCGTTCTTGCGATGGCCACGACGCCGACGGTTCGCCTTCAGACCGCCACGACGACGGCTGCTGCGACGCTTGCGGCCATTGGCCTTGAGCTTGCGACCACGGCGACGACGCGACGAGGACTTGGTCTTGCGCGTGCTGCGCCGACGCGAGCTACGGCGCTTGCGCGACGTGGTCTTGCGGCGACGTGAGGTCGTCTTGCGACGCGACTTTGCCCGACGACGCTTGCGCTTGGGAGCAGCAGCGTTCTTGCGCAGGCTGCGACGGCGACGGCGACCGTTGGCCTTGAGCTTGCGTGTGCTGCGGCGGCGCTTGCGGCGGACCGTCTTGGTGGCAGCGGTCTTGCGACGCGCAGCACCCTTGCGGCTCTTCCGACGACGCTTGCGCTTCGGGGCGGAGGTGACCTTCTTCGCTGTGGACTTACGTCGCCGCTTGCTGATGCGGCGCTTTTTCGTGGCCTTTGCCACCTTGCGGCGTCGTGCCATGGTTTTGCTTCCTGCTTTCTTGCGTCGGTTGGCGATGTACACGCCGGCACTCAGGCGCTTGGCCTTTGGGCGGCGACCGTAGGCAGCGCGGCCAACCCGCACGCGCTTCCCACGCTTGAGCTTTTGGCCCCATGAGCGGCGAGCGCTTTGGGCCTTCTTGATGTTCTTGCGCGACGTGGCGCTCTGCGTGCGCGTCGTCGAGCGGTTCGCGCTCATGTGGCCTTTGGCCATGCGCGCCTTGAACGCCGCCTTCTGAGCAGCGGTGAGGCGGCGGCGAGCGACGGGCTTGCGCGCGTTCTGCTTCAGCTTGCTCATCACGGAGCGCGCCGAGCGGTTCGCACCGTAAGAGCCCCGGCCGTTGATGGCCGCGATGGTCGTCACGCCCGGGTTACGCCGAAACTTCGCGTAGCCGTAGCCCTTGGCCTGATTCTTCGTGATCTTGAAGCTGCGTCCTCGGACTCTGGACATACTTGGGCGCCTCCAGCAGGGAGCGTCCGTGTCTCAGGTCGAGGACCACGAAGCGATGCGGTACTGAGCACCCTATCTCAAGGTGCTCAAACCTCCAAAAAGTCAGAGGGATCTACGGATCGAGCCGAATTGGGCTACCGGCGCGACGAAAGAAGCCACCACACGCCTGCGCCCACCGCTGCGCCGCCCACGAGCCACGGCAGCCAATTGGTGCCGGCGGGTTGCGGAGTCGCCGCCTGCGCTGCGGAAGGCGCGGTCGCCACCGTGGGCTGCTGAAAGGGGGCCGTCGTCGGATGCACGAGCAAGGTATTCATGGGGAGCCTTTCAGGAACCAGAGCGCGCCCACGACGAGCGTCGCGGCGCCGCCAGCCACGATCACATTGCGCACCGTGAGGTTTTTCTTGTGCGCCGCTTCAGCGCGCGCCACTGCGTCACGAGTGGTAGCCAGAGCTGCCTGGGCCTTTACCAGTCGATCTCCCGCGACGATCTTATAAAGCGCAGCGGATGTTTGGATAGCGACTACCGCTTTACTAGCGCTCACGAGCGCGAGGCGCGCGCGTTGGTACTCCGCCTCCGACACGCTGGGGCTGCTTGTCGACTCCGCCTTGAGTGCCGCAGCTACGGCGCGCGCAGCTGCCTTCTGCGCTGACACCATGAACCCATTCACGTCATCGTCGCGCTTTGCTAGCCCCGCCGCTGCCTGCATCGTCGCATAGGTGGCGATGCGCGCGCTCAGGACGGTCTCAGCGAACTGCAGCTGCTTGAAGAAATCGTTGATCTGGACGACGATTTTCTCCGCAACCTGCTGAGCGTTGCCAGTTTTCTGGTAGCTCATCTCTCGCTGAAACCTCTGCCACCAGAAAGGCGGGCAGAGCCCAGACACGGGTCCGTAAGATCCGTTCTTCTGTTTGCCGTACTGCTCGCAACCGTAGGCCCCATCCGCCTGGTAGCGCAGGATCGTCTCATCGGGCAGCTTTTCGTATTGCACCCCGATGGCGATCATCGCCGCGACGATGCTCGGGTAAGCGGCGTTGAGCCCTAGGCCTTTCGCCGCGTCGGCACGTGCAGTCGGGGTCGGGAATGCCTTCTCATAGAGTTCCCAGATCCGATTTACGCTGTCTGTCCATGCCGAGATCGTTTGGGCCTCAGCCTCACGCATCGCTTTTTCGGATCCCTCCCAAGCCCTCCACTCCGCCTCACGGCGTTGACGCTCGCGACGTGCAGCGGCCCCAGGATCGAAGATCCCGGAAATGATCGGCCCGAGCGTGTCCGAGAAAAACTCTGTCAGCTCACCCAGGAGCAAACCGCACGCCGGTCCGCAGATGGCCGTTCCGGCAACGAATGCAACGGTGCCCGCTGTGCTGTAACCGGCAATTCGCGACCCAAGCCAGCCGCCGATGACGCCACCGATCATGCCGCAGAGCGGAGCCACGGGAGCAAGCACCCCCGTGGCTGTGCATGCGGCGGCGCCCGTAGCGGTGCCTGCTGCGGTGCCAAGGCCCACTGCCACACCGTCTTTGATGCACAAGGCGACGCCCTTTGCCTTGTCACCAGCGCTGCCGCTGCCCTTCTTGAGCTTCTCGCAGCACTTGACGATGGGACCGTCGATGTAGCTGATGCCCGTTACGGCCGCCTCGGCGCAGTCGATGTTTGACTTGACCGCGGCCGTTGCGCTGGCGCTGACATCGCCGAGTTGCCACGCCTGCTGCATCCTGAGCCCGCCATTCTTAAGCTGGTGCGATAGCGAGTAGCTCATCGAACGATCCCATCCTTCTCGACGTCGAATCCCGTGATGATGCAGCACAGCGTGCTCTTGCTATAGACCAGGAGCACCGTCTCGCCGCTCGGGTGTACAGCGGCGCCGATCTTGACGTGGCGCCCGATGTTGACCTGGTAGTCCGCGTCCTCGAGCTTACCGTCTTCGTCGTAGAGCTTGAACTGCAGCCCCAGGATGTTGGCTAGCTCGGCGATGGTGTCGGGCATGCGCGACAGCTCGTAAACCTGGGGGAACATCTCGACGCCGCGCGGCAAGCCCAGATCGAAGTCGCGGCTGATGAGGAGCTTGTGTGACTCCTCACCCGACTCGTTGATGTGCTTGTAGTCCTCGGTGTCGCCGATGCTCTTCCACTTGTCGCTCTTGTACATCACCGCCGTGCACACGCCGATCTCATCCATGGAACGCGGCCACGACCACGACTGGTCGATGACCTTGCTCATGCGCCTGTCCACGAACGTCTCCCTCAGCTTCTTGGCTGTCGGGAAGTCGCGTCGGTTTTCTACGAGTCGGCGGCGCATGGTGGGGGCGCCCTCAGTCGAACTCTTTCAGATCGATGTCTTCCCAGGTGCGCGGGTTGTTGACGTCTACGCCTCGCGCGTCAAGCTCCTCCGTCACGTCCCGCTCCATCGCAACGAAGGCGATGCGCTCCCAATTGATTCCGTCCTTCGAGCAGGCTCCCTCTTCACCGAAGTCGTCGAAGTAGGCATCAGCGTTGTCGCTCATGATGCAGGCAAGCTTGGCCTGGAAGGTGTACATGACGCGCTGGGTACCGTCGACTGCCTGGTGGAGCGCGTCGCTGAAGTCGTCGACCTCGCCCTCCTTCATCTGCCGCGCCAAGTCTTTGGCCACGCCCAGAACGTCCTGGCGGTAGTCCTGGGTTAGGATGACGACCGCAGCATCGCAGTCCTTCTCCGTGACCTCTCCCCGGGCTCGCTGCGGAACTTCGACTCGAACGGGTGCTTTTTTACGGGTGGCCATGGTTCAGTCTTCCTCGTCTTCTTCGCCGAGAATTTCTCGTCGGAATTCATCGTCCTCGTCACCGGCTTCTTCCGCGAACGTCTTCCTCTCTACGCCCGCGTAGCCCCAGCGCACCTTGCGCGATCCGAGCAGGTTGGACTCGCCGACCTCATCGGACTCCTTGTCGCCCGCCCAGCCGCCGCCGGCCTCTTCCGAGCCGTGACCGTAGCGCATGCAGGCCAGTGCGATGGCGCGCGCGCGCCACTCGGGTTCGATCTCCGCGAGATCGACGTCGCTGCTCTCGAGTGCTGCCTTGACCACCTTGTTGCTGGGATCCAGATCGCTCGCGTCGTATGACGCTTCCTTGATCCAGAACGGGTAGCCCACCTCGGCAGCTTCCCTGTCATCCACGTACTCGCGCACGGGCTGAATTTCGACGAGATCGATCTGGCCGCCGTCGCTGCGGCCGATGATGCCGCCTTGGCCGGCGAGGTTCGTGTCGCCGTCGATCTGCTCCCAGTCGAACTCGACCATCGGCATGTCGAACTTGCCGTCCGAGCGCTCGGTGCTGACGCCCCGGAGCCCCAGCTGCTCGGCGTTACGTTGATAGGAAGTGTGCTTAGGCGGCTTACCCTTCTCGTAACCCGAGGCGTAGATCATCCCGTCGTCGCCGACGTAAAGGTTGACCTCGCCGAATTTCTTGCTGGCCTCGTCCAAAATGGTGGCCTGCGGCTCCGGATAGTCACCGTCCCAAAAACCAGCGCCGTGGCCGTTGCGGTTTAGCCAGAAGTTGTGGCCGTTATCCGCATCATCGAAATCAGCCAGCGCGGTCGCGTTCTCTTCCTGAAAGCGCTTGCAATCGACTTCGAGACCTTTGACCGATTTCGGGTCGAAGTCTTCGATCGAGTAGTTCTCGTCCATGGGGAGCCCGCCGCTCTCATCGGACTCGTCGTTGGACGACCAGAGCGCGGTCTCGAGAAACATTCGCGTGAACTCGTCCATGCCGCCGTTCGCGGTCATGTTCGCCAGCTGCGCGTAGTAGTACGTGGTCTTGACACCAGGCCGGCTGCGGATATCGCTGACCGTGTTGGCGAACACGTTCACGGGAGATCCGTCGATGCGGCGCGTCCCGATGAAGCGCGCCTTGAGCGCCGGGTCGTCGTGAGTCAGCATCTCCTGGTACCAGTCCTCGTCGCTGGAATTGCGCCAATCGTCACTGTCGCTCAGCCGGAGCGCGTAGGCGTAGCCGTCGCGTAGCTTGGCGCCCCGATCACCACCGTTGCGAGTCATGTGAGTCATCTGCGCAAACTTCACGCCGTCCTTGGTTCGGAACACGTGCATGTGGTTTCCGTCGACCATCTCGGTGCCAAGGAACTTGGCGCCATTGATGTCGCTCTCGGTCATCATCTCTTCTGACCATCGCTCGAAGGGGTTCTTTTCCTTCGGATCGTAAACCATCGCGTACCCATCGCTCGGTCGCGGGTTCACTTCGTCCCAGGTCTTCATGCCGTTGACGACCAGATCCCGACTCGACCCTCGCCAGCTCGGCGCCCTGCTCGGATCGAACGGCCTGTCCCTCTCATCCAGCTCCCGCGAGAGTTTGCGCACGCGCGTGAGCGCGGAGCCCAGCTCTCGGGGTGATCCGGACGGCTGCCCGGAAAAGCGCCGCTTGGGCGGCGCAGACGGAAGAGGCGGGTTACGGCGGGTGGTACGACGAGGCAATGGGATCTCCCTTGGACGGACGAGCGAGCTACGGAATTCAGAGCGGCGAGACGACGCACTGATAGAACGACACGCCCAGGTCATCGCCGTTGGTGGCGTTACGCAGGGCCAGCTGTAGCGTGGTGCCCTCGCTGAGCGTCACCTCGCGCTCGACCGTGAACACCTTCAGCTCGTTGATGATGCTCTGTGCCTGCTCACCCTCGGCGCGGAAGAGGGTGGTGCTCGCCGGGGTCACGTCGCCGTTGCGGCTGATGCACGCATGCACCTCGATCGATGTCGCGGTCGATCCGTTGGTGATGGAGGCGGTCATGGTGACCAGCGCTTGGCGCGTCGGTCCGTGGTAGGTCAGCTGGCTCGAGTCGGCGTTCAGGGCGAAGACGGCCTCGTCGCCCGCGCTGAGCGCGAAGGTGCCGGCGCCTGCACCGAGCAGGTTCCAGCCGTTGGCTGTCATGGGCACCGCGTCGCCCGTCACCATGTAGGAGACGCTGCCGTAGGGGCTTGAGCCCGCTACTGATTCGGCTACCCAGCGCGCCGTGGTCTGGTCGTCAGGCTTCACGATGAGCCCTGAATCGATCAGCACGTCGAGCGTGGTGCCCAGCGTCTTGTCGAGCCGGTAGAGCACGTTCGTCTCGTTGTTGTAGGCGCTCGCGCCGTCCGGCAGCAGCACGCTACTGTACTGCGCTAGCTCGGCGGTGAAATCGAACAGGAGGTTCCGGAGGTCGGCACGCGATTGGACGGCGTTCATGGGAGACAAGCCTATCGGAAGAGGCTTCGTCCTCCAAAAAGTCAGCCCTGGTCACGCAGGAGCTAGGCTGATTCAGCCGATCGGTGTCACGACGAGCTGGTAGAAGATCGTGGTCACGTCGTCGCCCGTGTTGTTGCGGTACGCGAGCCGGAACGTGTCCCCGGACACGAGCACCACGACGCGCATCGTGGACAGGTGACCCAAGTTGTCGTCGACCACATCGACCGCTTGCTCTCCCTTGGCGTCCTGAGCCGTCGAGGATCCCACCACGATGTCGTTGTTGCGGCTGATAGCCGTCGCCAGGTTGATGGTCCCCGTCGCGCCGTTGTGCCGAAATGACGTGTTGGCCTGCAGGAGCGCGACGATCGTAGGGCCGGTGTACGTCACCACGCCCGTGGTGAGGTTGAGCGCGAAAGGCGGACTGTCGCCCGCCGCCACCAAGAACGCACCCGGGGTGCTGCCTAGGTACTGCCACTGGTTGAGGTTTAGGGCGGTGGGGACCGTACCGTTCAGGTAGGTCATACTGTAGGGCGCGACATTCATCACGATGGTCTGACCGCCTGTGACCACGGTGGCTGCTTGCCCGAGCCAGTAGTTGACCTGCTCATCGACGCGCAGGTTGCCCGAGACCGTAAACGTGATGGCCGTCGCGGTGCACACGCCGTTGGCGATCTCGACGATGGCGCCGCTCGCTTCGATGCTGCCGCTTTCGACGTTGGTACCTTGGAAGTGCGCCGTCGAGCACTGCATCGCCATGCCCGTGACTCGGCCGCCCTCGCCGTAGATGCTGCCGGTCGTGATGATGGCCGTGCCGCCGCCCGTGTCGCAGTTCTGCAGGTAGATGTCGGCGGCGCTACCAGCGGAGACGCTGCCGGTCACCCGCAGACCGCACAGCGTGAGCTTCTGGCTCGTCGAGGTGATCTGCCCGATCACCGGCAGTGCTGTCGGAGTTTCCGCCGAAGGCGCATTGGCGCCGCAGGCGTTACCGACCAAGAGCTGCGCGCCGCTCACTGTGGAGCCCCACGTGATATTCCCGTCGGCGGAGTAGTCGCTCGGGTAGAGCATCATGCTGTAGCCGTAGGTGGTGGGGCCCTGCGCCACGGCGAGCGTCTGCAGAGCCGTGATGGCCTGCGCGATCGTCTGAAACGGCGCCGACTGCGAGCCTGTCTGACTCGCAGTGGCCCCCGTGGTGCCGCGGTCGACGTAGCGGGTGTGCGAGATCGGGAAAACGGTGCCGCTACCGGTGGCGCCCGTGGCGCCAGTGCTACCGGTGGCGCCGGTCGCGCCTGCGCCTGTCGCACCGGTGGCCCCGGTGCTGCCGGTCGCGCCCGTGGCTCCCGTGGCTCCCGTGGCTCCCGTGGCACCAGATCCCGTCGCGCCCGTGCTGCCCGTCGTCCCCGTGCTACCAGTGGCGCCCGTGGCCCCAGTGGCGCCCACGATGCCCGAGGTGGCGCCCGTCGCGCCTGTTGCACCGGTGGGTCCCGTCGCGCCTGCGCCCGTTGCCCCGGAGCTACCGGTCACGCCCGTGCTGCCGGTGGCTCCCGTCGCACCGGTCGCGCCGGTCACGCCCGTGGCTCCCCCGCTGGGACCGGTGGCACCTGTGGCGCCGCTGCCGGTCGCCCCGGTGGCGCCCGTGCTGCCGGTTGCTCCGGTGCTGCCCGTCGCGCCCGTGCTCCCTGTCGCGCCGCCACCTGTTTGCAGAAACCAGCGACCGTTGCCCACCGCGGGCTGGATCACTGTGTCGCCTGAGGGCGGCGTGGTGCTCTGCAGATCGAGGTAGTACTGCCGGCCATTCGAGTTGACCTGCGCGATGGCGCCGTCGGGCAAGAGCACGGTGCTCTGCGCCTGCAGGCTGCTCTCGCCACTAGTGGGCGTCTCGAAGGGACCGACGATGCGTAGGTTGACGGGTACGGGGATCATTACTTGCTCCAGCGGCGCATAGCCCAGGCGCCAGCGATCAGACTCACTACGCCGAGCGCCCACATTTTCAGATCGCCAGCAGCCTCGGTGATGCCGCTCAGGCCCGTGCGATCGAGCGGCACGATCGAGCCGCGCGCCAGGGGGCCTTCGCCGATGAGCTTGCTCCCGGGAGGGAGCGGTCTACCGATGCTGGTGCTCGCGACGCCGATGGGTGACGACTGCTTGAGGCGCGGGATCGGGAGGTCGTCGGAGAGACCGAGGCGCTCGGTGGCTTCGTAGTAGCGATAGCCGCCGCGGTCAGGCACCCAGGACGAGTAGATCATTGCGCTTGGCCAAAACGGTACCCCGCTAACAAGCAAACCTCCAAAAACACGAGGGGGTCACCTTCAGCGCGACCAGCAGATCGGCGGCATCAGGCGCGAAGAGGCAATGGCGCCGGTGAGCGCAAAATCGTTGCCGTTGCCATTCTGGTCAATGCCGGCGCCCGTGCCGCCCCCGATGAGCGGCAAGAACGTGTACAGATCTTGGGTGCGCTTCGGGAGCCCCAAGAGCGACTCGGCCATCAGCTCTTTGAGTGACAGCTCAGCAGTCCAAAGCTTGTAGCTGACGAGCTGGCCGCCGAGCTGCTGGTCGTTGGCGTCGTCGTTGTAGACGGTCATGCGTGGACTGCTAAAGCCGCCGCCCACAGGACCCGCCACCGCGGCAATGCTACCGAGGCCCGCGCGCGCGTAGCCGCGGGACGTCGTCACAGTGCCCCCAACGACAGCTGCCCAATACCAGACGCCGGCTGAGATCCCCGTCAGCAGATTGACGGGACCACTGCCGATGTCCGTGATCATCTGCAGATCCACGCCGTCCGTAAACAGCCCTGGGTAGAAAGTGGCGTTGTCGTCCTGGGACCACATCTGCTGGAAGGTGCCGGGGCTGATCGTATTGAGGCGAAACCAACACGAGACGGTCACCGTCTGCAGCGCAAAGCCTGTTGCGCGCCGGACGTAGTTCCCGTTGGCCGTGACCTGACCGCTCATGGTCTTAGACCCACGAGAGTTGCACTTGCGCGAGATTGGCGTCACCAGCCATCTCGCTCGCGCTGGCAGCGATACGCCGGAGGCGCATCTCGAGGTAGTCCCCCTGGGCGGCGCCATCGAGCGCAGCTCCGGTGAAAACGAGAGCCGTGGCGTTGGGGCCGTTGGCGGTAGCGTTGACGGCGCTCTGGCCACCCACGGTCGATCCTAGCGCCTTGGTAAGCAGGCTCTGCGCGTCGCCGGGCGTCGAGCACGCCAAGGCGCCTTCCCACTGCACGTTGCCGGCTGTGGCCCCCGCGATCCACTGCACCGACGCCGTGATGGTGCCGCCCGCGTAACCTACGATGTAGCCGCTGAAGAAGCCGACATCGCTGACCGTAAATCCAGCGAGCTGCACCGGGAAGTTTGTGCCAGCGGCCACGGTGTAGCCGGGAATGTTGGCGGTCGTGGTGCCCGACGGTTGCATCGAGCGCGCCGGGAACAACACGCCGCCACCGCCACTGCCGCCGCTACCGGTGGCGCCGGTCGCACCCGTTGCTCCGGTCGCGCCAGATCCCGTCGCGCCTGTTGCGCCCGTGGCTCCGCTGCCAGTCGCACCCGTGGCACCGGTGGGGCCCGTGGCACCGGTGGCTCCGGTTTCTCCGGCTGTACCGGTCGCTCCCGTTGCGCCAGATCCTGTGGCGCCCGTGGCTCCAGTGCTGCCGGTCGCTCCCGCGACACCCGTAGCGCCAGTGGCTCCAGTGCCCGTCGCTCCCGTCGCTCCCGTTTCTCCGGTGGCGCCGGTCGCACCCGTGGCGCCGGTCGCGCCCGTCGCGCCAGATCCCGTGGCGCCAGTAGCGCCCGTGGCTCCGCTGCCAGTCGCACCGGTTGCACCGGTTGCTCCGGTGGGACCGGTGGCGCCAGCGGATCCCGTGGTGCCTGCACCGGTCGCGCCAGTGGCTCCGGTTTCTCCGGCTGTGCCTGTGGCACCAGTCGCGCCCGTTGCACCAGATCCGGTAGCCCCGGTCGCACCGGTTGCGCCCGCGCCAGTGGCCCCCGTCGCGCCGGTTGCGCCCGTGGGTCCAGTGGCGCCGGTCGTGCCCGCGCCCGTCGCACCGGTGGCGCCCGTGCTGCCGGTGGCGCCCGTCGCTCCAGCACCAGGACCCGTGGCCCCCGTCGCTCCCGTGGCGCCAGTGCCGCCGCCTCCGGTTGCGCCCGTGCTGCCTGTGGCACCGGTACCTCCCGTGGCGCCGGTCGCGCCCGTCGCTCCAGTACTACCAGTCGCACCCCCACCCGCTTGCTTGAACCACCGTCCCGGACCGACGCCGGGTTTGATGACGGTATCGCCCGACGGCGGCGTGGTGTCGTCGAGCTTGTCGAGAAAGTACTGTCGCTGATTGCTGACGACCTGCGCGATAGATCCGTTCGGGAGCAGCAGCGTGCTTTGGGCTTCCAGGCTCGCCTCGCCACCCGTGGGGGTCGCACAGGGGCTCAGGATGCGGAGAGCTGCGGGGGCGTCGGTCATCAGGGGGATCCGGTGCTAGCTCCCGTCAGCATAGGTGCTGATGCTGAGCCAACCAAAAAGTCACACCCGCCCCTCACGTCATGTCAGCGTTTACGCGGCTTTCCAGGCGCCCACGGTTTGCTTGAGCTTCGTCGCGATCCCTGGCCCGAACAGCACCATCATGTACAGACCCGCCCCGATCATGGCCGCGATGGCGACCTTCTCCACGACGTCGCCCACGGCGCCGGGCAGCGTGCCGGCAATGTTGGCCTCGGGGTTATTGACGAGATCGTCGCAGCGCTTAGCCTGGACAGGATCACCGCTCTCGATCGCCTGCTGGCACACCTGGTCCACGATCTTCTGTCGCAAAGTCAGCTGCCAGATGGCGACGACGCCCCAGGCGATCACGCCGAGTAGCACAGCGCCGAGCACAATGATCGCCGCGAGCGGCACGGCGCCAAGTCCGTTGGTTCCGCCCTTCTTCAGGGGCGCCAGCAGGCCCAGCTTGTCGATCCAAGGGAAGAGGTTGAGGCACATCGTGACGAGCGAGGCGTGGTATGCGATCTCTTCATCCGATAGCCCCGACAAGTGGATGCGGCCCGTGACGTGCGCGTTGGCGCCCGTGAGCGCGCACGACCACAGATGGTAGAGGAAGGTGTTGTAGACGAAGACGTCCGCCTTCAAACCGAAGCCTGCGCTCTCCGACGGGAACAGCATGAGCTTCGTGAACTGAAAATTGGCGTCGAGGATCTCGAAGGCCTTGTCGCCCAGGTCGCGCACGTCATTGGTGAGCGCCGCGTAGACCTTCATAACCTCGGGCGGTGGCTCGCGGTTCAGCTGCAGCGTGTCGATCACCGCCGCCGCGCGATTGAACGCCGGCAGCAAGTACTGGTCCATGTAGGCCGGATTGCGCACGCTGTCCTGTCGCTTGGCGGCGAGCGCAGTCCAGTCTACCGCGCCGACGCCGTGCTGCGACAGCCACGCGGTGGCCTTGCCGAAAAGTGACTCCGGATCAGCCACCAGCTGCGCCCTGACCCTTGGTCTTCTTGAAGCGCTTGTACGAAAAATACGAGAGCCCGAGCGCCGCCAGCGCGATCACGCCGTAGCCCATCCGCGGCACCTGATTGAACGGCAAGCTCACGTTGTTGACGAGCTTGGGCACGGGCTCTCCCGAGATCAGGAAGCGCTTGACGTCGGGCGGCGCGCTTTGGGCGGCGCTGGCTGCCACGGCCGACGGGACGTCGCCGAGGCCCAGCAGCGGGCGAGCGCCGGGCTGGTACATGCCGCTGACGTACGGACCACGGAACGTCGCGATGTCGCTGTAGGAGCGACCGCGTGGCCAGGGCGGCAGGATGTTGTTCGCGCCGAGGCCTTGGAGCACTGCAGCCGAGAGGATGGAGTACGAGTTGGCCGTGTCGGCATAGAGGCGGCGAGTCATGGGGAACCTTTCTGCAAGCTCGAAATTAGAACCAACCGTACTTCTTGCCCGCGTAGTAACCGCCGAGCGCGAGCGCGCCGACGATGAGCCCCGTCGTGGCCATGCTGGCCGCGCTCGTCTTGGTGGGCTGCGTTGTCGTGGTCGGAAGCACATCCGATGGCTTGGGGATCACGACAGGCGTAGCCACCTGCACGCTCTTGGTCGGCTTCGTGAATGACTTGCAGTTCTTGCCGTTGAACACGAGCCAGCTGGTGCCCGCCTCCGCGTCGGATGCCTGCATGGCGCCGCACGTGGCAGCGTCGATCTGACCCGATGCCGGAATGGGGTGATAGGTGAGTCCCCGCAGCACCGTGTTCAGCTCACCGGATTGCCACTGTGCGATCCCTGCGTTGGGCTCACCCATCCAGGGCGGGGCGCCGCCACCGGCCTCCTCGGCCTTTGTTTCCACCCACTCCACGAAGTCCTTTGCAATGTTGGGGGTCGCCGTGCTTTTCGGCGTCGGCATCACGTAGGGCTGCCCCGTACACGCGCTCGAAACATCCACGTACGATCCCCACTGCGCCATCGTCTTGGGAAACGCAGCCGGCTTATAGGAGGCAAGGTTGGTGGCGCCGCAGGTGCCCTTGCCGAGTTTACCGTCGGCCGAAAGCTGCGTGTAGTTGAGCGCCGCCAGATCACTGTTAAGCAGCGCCTGCAGTGCCTTCACCTTGTTGTACGAGACGCCATCGCCGTACACGGGGATCCCGTCGCTGCCACTCTTGCGCGTCGGCGCACTCTTCTGTGGGCAGTACGTGGGCACGCAGCTGGTCCATGCGAGATCATCCGTGTAGGCCTCGATGCATTTGTCGACGCTGCCGCCAAACTTAGCTGCCTCGGTCGCGTTGCACTTCTGCTGCGCATACTTCCACTGCGCACCGTGGCAGTCCTTGAATCCAGGGATCTCCCAGCACGGACCGGGTACGTTCGAGGCGCCTAGCGCGCCGCCGAGTCCGCGCAAGCCAAATCCTCGCGGCGCCTGCGGCGTGTACGACAGCGGACGGGCGATTTTGTTGTTCGAGGTGCCGAAGATTCCTGACATGACTTATCCCTTGCGTTTGGCGGCGATGACGACTGCGAGGACGAGGCTGGCGGCGCCGCCGAGCACGATCCATTCGTTACTGGTGAGCGTGGTGCCGATCTTCTGCCCGGCCTTCAACTCTGTCGGCGTGAAGCACCCTGGGATCGGCATCCACTGCTCATCTGCGTGTTTGAGGCACTCCGACGGTCGCGTGAACACGATGTCGTTGCCGAAATACTCTTGCGAGTGGATCGTGAGGTGACTGCGGGCGCCGCACAGTCCGCCGTCCAAGATCCCCGTCTCGGGTAGCAGGCAAAATCCCGCCGCTCGGAGCGCCTGGTTGGTGGCGATCTGCAACTGCCTCGTGTCGGACGACACGCGCAACCACGGGTACTGAGCGCTGTTGTCGACAGCGCCCATCGCCCGCTTCTGGCTCAGGATCCCGAGGCTCATTCGCTTAGCGACTCCTCCGCATCATGACGACGGCGCCGAGCGCCAGCACACCACCGAGCGCGAAGCCCAGCGTGCGCTTGGTGGACGACGACATGCCGCTCTCGAGCGACGTGGCCGGCAGCGGCATGGCGGGGCCCACCGGGGAGGAGCCGCCGCCGCAGCCCTCGGCCTTGCTGCGCGGGCGCACCAGCTCAGCGGCGTGATCCGCGCAAGCGCTCGGGTTGGAGAACAGCATCTCCTGCCCGAGAAGCTTCTCGCTGTTGGCAGTCAGGAAGTTGCGAGCACCACAGGTGCCGCCTCCGAGCTTGCCGTCGACCGTGATGGGGCACATGCCGGCCTTGGCGAGCGAGACGTTGGTTTGCTGCTGCAGCGTCTCAGTCGCAGCGCTCTTCTCTTTCCACGGATAGGTTGCCGAGTCGTCGGCACCGAGACCACGCAGCGAGAAGCGACCACGCTTGCTCGTGGTGCGAGCGCCGATGGATCCGAGGCCCGAGATGTTGCCGTCGAACACGCCGCCACCGTAGCCGCCTGGTTTGAAAATCCCGTCGCCCGTAGACCACAAGCGAGTTTCTTCGGCTGTACCGAGACCCGAGAGCGCCGGCTGCGGCAGGTGCGCGTCGAGATCGTAGCCCGGGGTAAAAACTTGTTGAGGTCGCGCGATCACGGGGTGACCGAAGACCGCGCGCGTGTACACGGGTCCCCTGAACCTTGTCGGATAGGGGTGGTTATGCATAGCGAACGGCGTTGGCACACCATGAACGATGGGAGCGTTGCGCATTAGATGATCTTTCCCGACAGGCCGAGTCCCGCGAAGCCGCGGAGCATGCTGCGAATGACGAGCGCGGAGATCGCGAAGCCGGTTACGGCACCGATGGCCTTGCCGCGCCTGCCTACGTAGCGGTCACCGAGCCACGCTAAGCCAAACACCGGCACCCACGGCAGCGCCGTGAGCGCCATGATCTGCGCCGCCTGGTACGTGTACTGCGGCTGCGCGACGGGCTGCGCCGGTTGCTGCTGCTCCACCGCAGTGGGCTGAGCGACAGCTAGCTCGGCTTCGCCGATGTGACTGAGAGCGTACGTCATGGATCAGCTGTTCTTGGGGAAGCCCTGCGCGATAGCCACAGGGATCACGATGACCGGAGCGATGGAGCCGAGCAGCGACCAGCCGATGGCCCAGCCCACCGAGTCGTTGCGCTTGTAGCCGTGGTAGGCGCCGATGGCGGCGCCGGCCACCCCGAGCAGAGCCCACGCGCGCACCAGGTTACGGCGCACCGGTGACGCCTCGACGACGATGCTCTCCTCGGCGCCGATGGCGGCGCGGCCAAGACCATCGGGCGAGCCGCTGAAAGCCGCCGGGTTGAACGCTTGGGGATTGAACTGGCTCATGGTTGTGGTGTGGTGGGTCGACTTACTTCTTGCTGAAGAGCGCGTAGAGCGCGCCCGCGGCGAGTCCCAGGCCGATGACGGCCAAGGCAGTGTTGGGAGTCGCGGCGGCGGGCACCGGCGGCGCTACCTCGTCGGCGCCGAAGCCGTTCAGGACGGCCTCGGGGTTCACGGCCCAGTTGACGATGCTCTGATCGCGCACGACGCCGCCGCGGTTGGACCACACGACCGGCTGCGCGGGATCGTAGAGGTGGCGCTCGAGTTGCGCCAGCTTCGCGGGCGTGTCGAGCGACACGGCGCCGTTCGGGACGGGCATGATGGGACGACCGGTGGTCGCGTCGCGCACCTCCGAGAACTTGAACGGCACCTCGCGCGCGTGGTAGCCCGGCAAGGCGAAGCGCGCGGCGAAGACGCCCGCGTCCGGGTGGATGTTGGGGTGCGTGCCGGGCGCGTCGAAGATGCCGTCGCCCTGCACGTCGTCGAGTTCGCGGATGCGCGCGAGCGCGCTCACGTCCCAGGCGTTGTTCTCGGCATCGGCGTTCTCGTCCTGCACCTCGATGGTGCTGCCGGCGAGCGAGCGACCGTAGCGCCGATCGATGGGCGCCTGGTAGTAGGGCGACGTGCTCGAGGTGGGCAGCATGTCGGGCGGCCCCATCTGAGCCATCGACGGAAGGTTGCCGCCATACGGCTGACGGGGATACTGCGGGTATTGCATCAGGCTGCCTGCGCTTTCGGCTTCTTGAGAGTGCGGTACACGAGGTAGCCGCCGCCCAGGACGGCGACGAGGATGAGGCCGTTCATGAGCATGCCGGCCTGCTTGGGTTCCTCTGGTACGAGATCGGGTCCGGGACCGGGATCGGGCGCCGATGTGGTATTAGGGATCTGCTTGGGCAGCTGCGTGTAAATGCGGCCGCCACCCGGCGTCGTCGGGGTCGTGGTGGTGACGGGCGGGCTACCCGGGTTGGCGACCAGCGTGGGCGGCGCGCGCAACGTGGGTTTGGCCGGGTACACTAAGGGCGGCGGGGGCACCGGCGCCTTCAGCGTAAACGTGGGTTTCGGCGGGTAGGCGCAGATCGGCAGCTTCGACATCGCGCAGTCCGAGTCGCTCGACCCGAGGCCGAGTCGCCCGAGGCCCTTGACCGTCTGGCATCCCCGCGCGTACGCGGTCTGCTGCGCCTGCGTGATGCAGGCGCCCGCATCGAAGTAGCCCTGCGGCAGCGTGATGCCGTAGCCCTTGGTGCGCGCGATGCTCTGCTCGGTGTTCGAGCGCTTGATGCCGGCGTACTGCGTGTTGTAGGTGTCGAGGCTCTTGAGGTACGCCGCGTAGCGCTGGTCGTACTGGCTCTTGTTGTAGGCATAGAACGACAGCGCGCGCGCGTAATCCTTGTCCATGGCCGAGGTGACCTCGGCCCATCTAACCGTGGCGTAGTCGTACGCGGCCTTCTCCTTGTTCCACTTGTCGAGATCGGCGAGGTAGGCCTGGTAGGCGGCATTGTCCGACGACCAGTCGCCGAGACCGGCAAGGTAGGGCGGCCCTGAGGGGAAGAAACTCGTGCGTGGCGGCAGGAAGGTGTAGGACATCAGGGCAAACCGTAGATCTTGTAGGTGGTGACTCGCGCAAGCATGCTTTCCTCGTCGGTACCCGCGACGGGATCGAGCACGATCCACTTGCCGCTCTTGGGTTCTTTGGCGCGGATGAAAACGTGGCTGTAGTGACCCGGGGCACCGAAGCCGACGATCACGATCTCCGTGTCGCGCCCGAGTTGGCGGGTGAGTGCCCCGATAAAGGTAGCGATCCCGTCGCAGTCTTCGACCGCTGTGCCGTGCTTGACGATCTGGTCAGCCGTGCGCTCAGGGTCCGATACCTGCTCTACGCCGAGCGCATCGTTCGAGTATTTTACTTTCTCATGCGCAAAGTTCCTAACGGCCACGATCTCCGAGAGGTAGTCCTTGGGCTGGACGTTGCGGATGATGTGGTCCTTCACGCCGCGCACGAGCGTGCTCTGCTCACCACGCCGCCCCACGATGGCCTCAGCCATTGCACGGACCGTGTCTTCCGGTCCACGAAACGGCCGCAGCACCGTCGGGGGCGCATCGGCGATGGGTGTGGCAGCCAGCATCTACTCCGGAGGCTATCTGTCCGGAGCGTTTCCTCCAAAAAGTCGAGGGTCTGCTTGGCTAGCCGGCTGGTTTTTGGCTCTCTGCCGCCGTCGCGTCGCGAGGCACCGGGACGCGCATCAAGCGCTCGTAAGTGCTGAGGCGTACGCGCCAGCCTTGCCACTTATCCAGTTGACAACCGCGGCCTGCGTACGCTGTTAGGCCGAGCGCGACGGGATCGCCCTCCGCCTTCTGCGCCTGGCAGTACAGGTACGAGCGCACGAAGATGCGCGACGCCTCCTTCGCGGCGAGCAGCGTCGACTCGAACGTCATGAAGCCGAGCGTAGGCCAGATCTTGGGATCGGACAGACCGCCAGCATGGAGCTGGAAGAGACTGATTGCCCTGAAGACCGGGGCGCCCTTGTCGCGCGCAGCGTCGCACTCTTTCGGCAGACACTCGTTCCTGTGAAGCCGCATGGAGGCGTGCGTCTCATTTTCGACAATAGCCAACTCGATCGCGACGAGCCGCTGTTTCGAGTGCGGCCAACCGCGTTGCTCCCGTGCGGCGCGCGTAACAGCCTCGGCGATCATGACGATCTGCGCGGGCTTGCTCGGATCGTCCTTGTCCTCGATCGAGTGCACCAGTGACTGTGTCGCGGCGAGAGCCCAAGCGTCTAGTGACATGAGGGCGCACCGTAGCCGCCAACCTGGTAGTCGTCAAACCTGGTAACTCCTGGTAGAATAAATCCCATGATGACCCCGTCAGTCTGGGTGCTACCGTGATGCTCAACCTCCCTCACTCGCATGCTTGCGAGGGTCAGCCCGAAAAGGCGCTCATCGCGCACCCGTGGCGCCAGGACTCAGACGGCGGGTGGGTGCGCGATGACTGCGTCGAGTGTGGCGTGGCGTACGCGGCGTGCATCAGCCGCACCCTCGACGGCAAGCAGTGGACGGGGCCCGGTGCCGGCCCCTATAGCGACGGACAATTTCACGACACGATTGAGGACGCCAAGATCGCTTACGACGTGCACTTGATGAAAAAGGGCTGGACCATCCTGTGAGCGACGCGGATGGTGACTACCTCGAGTTCGTGGGGGAGCTGCGAGACTTTCTCGGTCTCAAGCCGCTACCGGACGAGAGGATCGGCCCCTCTCGCTTCACGCTCGACGGCGAGCGCTACCTATCGGCGGACGAATGGGCGAAGCTACTCCACTGCACTTCCGCTGCGGTGTACCTGCGTCGCGCCAAGAACGTGGCGCTTCAGGAGGCCGGCCTTCCGCGCATGCCGTTCCTGTCAGCGAAGCGCTACCAGGGCAAGGTGAGGCCCAAGCCCTACCGGCGCCGCAAGCGCGAGGCGACGCTCAGTGACGAATAAAGGGCTAGACGCGGGAAGATGCCTGGCATACACTCCGTATGTCACACCAGGAACCATGACCATCGACAACGCGATCCGGCTCTTCAACGCGCTCGTGTCCAGCTGGCACGCCTTCCAGGTGCTGCGTGATGCTGGTTACATTCGGTTCCGTGATCGCCGCTGGCGGCCGACAATCGAAGGCGTCGCCGCTGGCATCCATTCCCATGTCAACCTGGAGCACCTGTGAACACCGCGAAGCAAAGCGGCCAGATCTACAGCTGCGGTTGTGGACGCTCGGTGCCAGTCGAAACCGCCAAGGCGTCTGGCTGGCGCAGGGCCGTTGCGCTCGGTTGCCTCATATGGTGGTGCCCTGCCTGTTTTGGGGCACGATGACCAACTCTGATCTCGACCTGCTTGCCGCCGCGGTTCGCGTTGCTCGACACGAGTCAGCGCTCAGCGAGACGGAAGCGCTGCACCTGGGGTGCGTGATCGAGCGCCTGCGCGGCATCTCCTACGCCGATCTCGATGACGTCAGTCGCTGCTTGCTCTCGGGCCAGAAATCCCTCGCCAAGAGCGCCGCTCAGCTGGCCTTCAACCGCATCCTTGTAGCGCTGGGTGAGCACCCCATCGCATGAAGCGATCGACCGCCCAGGAGCGCCGCAGGCGAGATCGCGACATACTGCAGGACCTGTACGTCGCCGACCGTCTCGCCTACCACCTAGACGGGTGGCTCACGCCGATCTTCTGCGGCGGCGGCGACGCCACGCATCACTCGTGCACGCTGCGCTCGCTGGTCAAGCGCGGGCTCGTGGAGCGCAAGAAGCGGCCACGCATGGGTCTCAGCACCGGCAGCCGCCCGTCCTACCTGTACCGAATCACTATCAAGGGGTGCGCGAAGATCGGTGAAAAGCCGCCCACATTTCTGAAGGTTACGCGCTAGAACGGTGAATCAAGTGAGCGAGGAATAAAAAATGGTCTGCGCTACTCCTTGACTGCGACAACCACACGAGCGGGCCCGGTCTCTGCCACTGCTGGGAGCACGGGTTCGCTGAGCGCGCACAGAGAGCGCTCGCTCTCAGCGACGCGACGGAGCCGGCCTACACGCGCGCCGACGTGGCACAAGCGTAGGTCCAGGGAGGGATGCATGTTCTGCGGGGCGCCCCACTAAGCTTGGCGCTCAGCCTTGTCCCCTCTGCCTGCGCGCATGCGTCTACCGCATCCGGCAGCGCGGCCTCGAGATGCTCAGTTTTACGCTGACTCGCCGCTCTTCTCGAGACTCGCCCAGAGACCACGCAAAAACCGTTGCCCATTGCGACTGAGCAGCGCCTGGTGCTGGCCGGGGTTCTGCATCAGGAAGCGGATGGCCTGATCGACGGTAGCGGTCTTCATGGCGCTGCGCACGAGCGGCATCGTCTCCGGGTTCTCGGCGATGATGCCGTTCACGACCACGTCTGGCGAGGCGCCGGCATCGAAGGCTTGGGTGAGGATGGGCGCCCAGGTTTCGAGGATCGTCACCATCATCGGATCCATATCCGAAGGGGCAGCTACGGGCGAGGCGGGCAGCGGAGCGAGCGCTGGCTGCTGCGTGACCGCAGGGGGCGCCACCATTGTCTCGGCGACGGGCTGCGGCACTAGCTGCTGCTGCGCCTGCGGCGCCGGCTGCTGGGCCACTGGTGGGAGCGCGGCGGGCGGCGCGGGGGGGCCTTCGTACATCGGCATCCCGAACACCGTCTGCTGCTGCGGCGGCGGGGGAGGCGGCATTGACGGCACGCTGCCCATGGCGGCATGCACGGGGATCTGGGGCAGCGGAGCGCCTTGCGTCATCGCCGGCACGTAGTCGTCATCTTCTGACGCAAAGACAAGCGGCGCCTGGAGCTGCACCGGTGCCGGGCCGCGTCCGCGCTGGAGCGCTCGGGGGTGCTGCTGTGGCATACCGCGCTGCATCTGCTGCTGTGGGGCCGGCGGGATGCCCCGCACCGCCTGGATCGCGTCGGTCCCCGCCTTGATCATCTCGGGTAGCTTGCCGAGTTGACCGATCGCGGCCTTGAGCACGGTGGTCTTCAGATCTTCCGCTTCGCCCTCACCGCCGCCCTGCTGGTAGCCCAGGGCTTCCGCGTTCTCCTTGAACTCGGACATGCGCCCCATCCAGTCCTTGTTGCGCTCGGCTTCGTCCTTGGAGAGGCGCAGCTCGCTCTGCAGCCGCTTGATCTCGCCGTCCTTGATGCCGAGCAGCATCTGGTGGCTGCCCTCCATGTTGGCGCGCATCAGGTTGATCTCGCTCACCTTGGCGTCGATGTCGCGGCGGTGGGCTTCCTTCTGATCTTCGAAGCGCCGTGCCCATTGCTCATTTTGGTCACGCAGGCGCTCCTCACCGCGCGTCTTCAGATCTTCGTACTGCGAGCGCGCCTGGGTGATGGCGTCGTTAACGCGGCGATCAGCGGTGGTCTGCGCTTCGCGCGCGACATCGGCGCCGCGTTGCTCGGCGCCGCGCACCTGATCTTCGCTCCTACGCCGATCTTCGCGCGCGTTGTCCTCGACGCGCTTGATGGCCTCTTGGTTGGTCGTCTGGAGCCGGGTCAGCTCCTCGCGGTGCTGATCGGCCAGGCGCAGCACCTCCTGCTTGTGGCTCTCGCTCAGCTGCTTGATCTCGCTCGAATGCTGGCGCGCCAACTGCGCGGCGTCCTCGCCGGGGCGGATCTTCTCGATGAGCTGCAGCGCTTCGCCGAGCCCGCCGCCGCGCTCGGCCTGCAGGCGCTCCATGCGCTCCAGCTCGGCCTCGTGCTGCCGGGTCAGGAGCTTGGCGTGTTCGAGTTCGGTATCGCGCTTGCCACGTTCGAGATCGGCGCGCTCGCGACGCGCGCGGTCCCGGTCGGCGCGCTCCCGGGTGTCCATTTCCTCGTTGTGCTCGAGTTGCGTCCTGAAGATATCGGCCTCAGCGGTGGCGGCGGCGGGGGTCATCATCCCCGGGTGACGTAGCGGGTGGCCGTTGCCGGGGTTCTGGGAACGAAGGGGATGGGTCGCTGGGCGCATGACGTCTTCCTCAGTCAACATCGACTCGAGATTGGGGTGTCCAGGCACCTTGTAGGTGACTGGGTCAGTGATCGGCCGGGCAATGCCGTTGGCGTCGTGCTTGTAGCCCTTGAGCGTGTACTCGGCCCCGCCGTAGATGTCCTGGAACTCGGCGTCGTCACAGGGCTTCCACAGGGGCTTCTGAACGCCCGCACAGGGCACGTTGAAGGCAGTCAGGGGTTTGACCCGCTGCACCTGAATGAAAACCTCCCCGAGCCCTAGCTCAGGGAGGGCTGCCACGAGATCCAGCAGGCCCTTCGGCTGCATCAGGGATCGGTGGGGGATCTCAGGAGAAGGCAGGGACGTGCGCTGGGAGCGCACCGTCGGGGGGGCAGAGTCGGGCGCTCCGCCGGGACTACTCGCCGCTACCGCCTCCTGCGTCGCGCGCCTGCGCGCTTCCTTGGCGGCCCTCTTTGCCGCCTTCTCGGCGCTCCGCCGGTCCTTTTCTTCCTGCGGCAGCGCCTTGTAGGCGGCCAGGCCCGCGTTGAGTCGGTCGAGGTGCGCCGGATCGCGCAGCCGGGCCACGCGCGCTTCTTCACGCGCGGCCGCTGTGGGGGCCCTCGCCCCTGGAGGGAAGTGCTGTTCCTGTTGGCTGCTCGGTCCGGCGTCCGTCACTTCAGGACTCCTCGGTCTCTTCCTCGTCGTCAGGCTCGTCGTCGTCCAGATCGACCAGTGACTCGTCGATGCGCTCGTGGAGCAGCGACTGGCCGGGGCTTGCGACCTTGAATGACTGGAGTAGCTCCTTGATCTCCGCGGCGCGGCCGCGCGAGATCTTGAGAGGGTCCACCAGATCGCTCAGCTCCACGAAGTTGGCGTCCGCTGACTCTGCCAGGTCCTTCAGGAGCGGCAGCACGGTGTTCCTGAGCACGCCGTGAAGAAACTCAGGCGTCACCTGTTCAGGGGGCGTCTTGTCCAGCAGCTCGATCTGGACGGTGATGTCGGTTGCCAGCTCGTCCAGCTGGGGTATGTCGCGCTCTTCGTCAGCCATCTTCCTTGTCCTGTCCTTGGTTTTGGGCAGCCTCAGCCTCGTCCAGGAGCTTTTCAGCGTCTCCCCACGAGGCCTCGGCTGCGTCGAGATCGAACTCCTCAGTGACTTGCTGGGCCGCACCCAGCACCTTCTTGTCGAAGGAGCGCAGGCGCTCTTCAGACACGAAGTCCCGGGGGGTCCTGTGCTCACAGGCGTAGACGCGGGTATTGTTCAGGGAAACGTACTCGCCGCTCTCGCCGCGCTGAGCGGTGCAGACGCGCTCGACCTGAGTCGCCTGACCGCCGCCATCCACCAGGCCGTCGAAGTCAATGAGTGTGCGCTTGTAGTGGTGGCACTGAGGCCTCAGTGGCTCCACCTGAAACCAGCACGTGCCAGGGACAACCGCCGGATAACAGAGGCGCCACTCGTCCTTCAGGGCCTCCATCAAGGATCGCTGCTCCGGCGACACTGCCTTCCAGGGCACGACCCAGCCACCCTCACCACCAGCAGCAGCAGAGGGCCAGAACTCCACCTGCTCCCGCGTGAAGCTCACGATCACCGTTCCCTTCCTGTCCCTCACCACGAACGCCGACTCGTCCCCTAGACAGACCATGCTCTCGATGGTCAGCGGGGGCGCCAGGTTGTCTGAGATCGTGCTGGTGGCACCTGGGCGCGGCAGATTGTCTGATGGATCCATGATGGGCAGCTGAGGGATCAGCGTGTGCTTGTAGTGGTCGTCACCCAAGCGCGGGCGCTCGACCTCAGAGAGCAGACGGCTCGTCACAGCGAGCCACCATCTTACCTTTTACTGAGACTGTCAAGGAGTGGCGGGATCGGCTGCCTGATTGGCCTTCATGTTTTTCTTGGCCAGCTCCATCAGTTCCAGGGCGCGCGTCGCGGGCCCCTCGTGCTTGTCCATGAACTCCTGCCTGATGGTCGCGATGCCCTGAGGCATCTCGAACTTCACCCCCGCGCGCTGCAGCCTGGCGCCCATCTGATTGACCAGATCCATCAGTAGGCTCTGGGCGTTGCCGTGGCCCACGCTCTGCTCGTAGTACAGGCTGGTCCACTGATCGCGCTCAGCGAGCACTCCTGTGATCTTCAGTTGGTACCGGTGCGTCTGCGCGTCGGCGGCGTCGCGTTGTTCGCGCGCGGCCTCGAGCTGGGCCTGCATATCGGCGATCTGCTGAGTCAGCACCCGGTGCCCCGCCTCGAACACCCTGCTGGTGTGCCGGTTGGCGTATCGGCGGTAGCCCAGCCAAAACAGCGGGTATCCCGCGAGCAGCAAGCCACAAATCATCCATGAAATCATCGATCTTCCTCTCGGTTGCGGATATAGACGGCGCCGCCGATGGCGGAGGCCGTCGCGCGGATCATGCTCTGTTTGTCCGAGCGAAAGCTCGGTAGCTCGCGCTGGAGCAGCTTCTTCAGGCTCGGGCCGCCCCGGGGGCTCGGCGCGCCCAGGCACTGCTTCAGGTGCTGGTCCGTATCGAACAGCACCACCGGCAGCTGCAGGGGCTTGCACATCTCGAACACCGCCGCGCGCATGAAAGCGATCCACTCGAGCGGCTCTTTGGCGTTGGCGGGAGGCCCCAGACCAATCACCGCGGGGGGCCAGCGGTCGAAGATGATCTCGAACATCAGCCGGTGCGCCTTGTAGCGCCGGTGGGGCTCGTTGCACTTTTTCCGCGGCCCCGGCATCACTTCGAAGCGTTTCACCATCGGATCCGACGACACGGCCACCACGCTGTACGCGATCGATCCGAGCCCCGAGGTGAGTCCAATGGCGAACAAGCTCTCTGGGTGACTGATCCTGCATAGGGCTTGCGTTAAGTCAACGACCTCGGTCACTATCTACGCAATTGCTGAGATGGTGACGACCGACGAGAGCGCTTTCTGTCAACGCTGCGGCGACGCTGATCTGCGACTCGAGCAGGACTCGTTCGTGAGCTTCCGCGGCCTCACGATCCGGCTACCGGCGGGGCACGTCGCGCGCGTCTGTCAGGGCTGCCGGCAAGCGCACGTGGGCCCCGATCAAGCAAAAACCCTGAGCGATCAGGTCGACTCAGACGAGATTGGGTTCGGGCGCCTCGGTGAGCCTGTGCTGCGCGGCACCTGAGTCAGCGCGCCTCCCCTGACCAGCTGTTTCATGCCTCAACCCTAAAAAAGGGTCGCAGGATCTCCCTGCGCACCATGGCCCGGTCAGGGGAAGCGCTAGCGGCAGCTTACAGGCAGCGCGTCACAGAAGGCCAGCGAGGCGCAGGATCTGCTCTTCGTCGGGCGTGAGGTCGACGTAGAAGATCCCCTGGCTGCCCGGCATCCCCCGGAACGGTAGCTTCACGCGCGCCCCCACGGTGTAGCCCTCCCACCCTTTGAACTTCCAGCGGTAGTGGGCGTCGAGCAGGCTGTGGGCCGGCAGCGTGCCGGTGAGCACCACGGCGCCGACGAGCCCCATGGCGGGCTGGCTGTCGTGCTGCGGCAGTAGCTCGGGCGGCACGCCGGCCTCACGCGCGACCTTCGTGGCCTCGACGTGCTGCGCCAGCGTGCAGCCCTTGGCGGCGTGCAGGAGCACGGGTCCCATGGTCTTGGTGACCGGGCGTTTGCGGTTCTCGACGTCCTTGCGGTGCTCGTCGGGCAGGTCGAGCATCAAGAACGGGTAGGGGTTGGTGAGTGAAAGTGCGCGCATCCGGATGCCGGTGCCGCACTCGGCGCAGTGCCACCGAAACCACGGCTGCGGCGTCGCGGGGAGCGTCGCGTGCGGGCAGCGCTTTGCTGGGCCGCTCATGTTGTGCCAACCGCGGCAGCGAGCAGGGGCCGTATCAGCCACGCGAACACATCAGCCGGCACATCGACTCCTCCGTACTGCGACGTCAGCGCGCCACCGTTGGCCAAAGCAACGCGCCAGTTCGTGCGCGTCCGGTGCTCGGCGTAACGGACGGCGCCAGTATCACCGCATCGCCACTCGCCGATGTAAGTCAGGCCTGGCTCGCGCGCGGCGTGATCTGGAAAGAGAACGCGCTTGAGGGCCGCGTTCTCTTGCGCCAGCTGCGCCCGCTCGGCTTCGAGCTTGGCGACTTGGGCGCGGAGAAAGTCGATGCAGTTGCCCGTGTCCTGGCAGTCGCCGACGCGCAGACTACGACCGCGCCCACAGTCCGGGCACATCTCAGCCTCGCTCATATTGCTCTCACGGAGGTGACTTGGTGACCCACGAAGCGCGGTTGATCGTCGCCACCGTAGAGCACGCGCGTGCGCAGCAATAGCGACCGCTCTTCGATGTGGTCGCCGTAGTTGCCGCACCAATACACGCGGTGGCGAAGCGTGCAGAGCAGTGGCAGCGCTGTGCGGCTCACCCCAGTCCCCGCGAGATTCTCTCGGCCCTGTCCTTGGCAGCGGCTCCCCAGTGGCGCTCGTAAAACGCCGCGTAGCCCTGACACATCATACCGATCGAAAAGAGCGGGAACGCCACCGTCATGAGCAGCATGAGCGCCATCGTCTCGAGCCCCGATCTCTTGTGGAGCTTGCAGTACTCGGCGGCGCCGACGATGTGGGTCACCCAGGCCATCACCACCAAGGCCCCCGCAAGCACCCACGCTAAGCCCGCGAGCATCTATTCGTCCCTCCGGCTCGGTCGCTCTGCCGGCAGCTCGAACATCACCATTGGCGTGCTGTAGGCCAGCCGCAGGGGGTGCACGGGGGAGCCGTCCTTGGTTACCCCAAAGCAGCGCACGGGCGTGGTGGACAGGCGCAGGTCGCGGATCAGGGAGCACACCAATCCCACGCGCCACGCCGCGTGCTGGGGCACCGCTGCTCCCCAGCACACCACGATGGCGCGCGTGTTCGGCAGAGCGTGCCGCAGCACCGACTCGGCGTGCTCGTGCAGTAGATCGCCCCGCGGGTGGCGCTGCTTGAGCTTCCACGAGTGCGTCTCGATGCACGTGAAGAGGTTGATCATCCAGAAGCCGCTCCAGCCCCAGCGCTTGGTGAAGACGCGAAGTTTGGTGATGGTGTGATCGTCGGTCTTGGCGTCGGCTTTGCTGGGGTTGAGGCCCAGCACGACGCCCACGGGGCCGTCGTCTGCGACGCGCCGCGAGAGCCACAGCCGGTGCAGCCCGTCGCCACTGAACTCCGCGTCGTCGACCGCGGGCCATGACGGCAGTCGCACCAAAGCACTCACGAGACGCCCGCTTGCTCGAAAAGTTTGCCTTGCTGGATGAGCTGGTGGCAAAAGTACAGCACCTCTTCCTCGGTGACGCCCTGTGACTGCATGAGCCCAATGCCGTAGCTCAAGATCGAGCTACCCAGGTACCGCATCTCGGGGTACTCGTCCACGAGCTGACCCAGGCGCTCCGCGATGATCTCGCCTTGGCGCATGGCCTCCGCTAGCTCATCGGGGGTGGGTTCTTTGGGGATCACTCCGCTTCCTCGTAGAAGTGCTGGGTTAGCATCGAGCCGTGGCCGCCCACGTGCTCGAGGCTATTGAGGTGTTCGAGCATGCGCAGCAGCTTGCCCACGTCGCGCGCGTAGAGCTGGGCGTACATACCGTCGTCTTTGGATGCCTCGATGAACGTGACGCGCTGATCGCACTCGTCGGCGAAGTCGTCCCAGGTATCGGGAAGGACGCCCGCCGTCTTCACAGCCCCTCGCGCATGTGCGGCTGCGGGAAGAGGTTGGGCCAGTGCTCGACGCACACGCGCTTCCACTGCCGAGCGAAGCGCTGAAACTCGAGGTCGGCCGACTCGTTGTCGCGCTCGAGAAACAGCTTAGCGAGCGCCATCGGGTTGGTGGTCCAGATGAAGCTCGTCTCGATGCTGTGGATCAGCAGGCCGCTGGCCGCTTCGAGGATGCGCTTGTAGTCCATGCCCTTCGGTGGCTTACCGTGGGCCCTCTCGAACTCCGCCACGTCTCCGCGGATCTGCGCGCGGTACGCGGCGAAGTTGGTGCCGCACTCGGTCTCAAACGACTGGCGCACGCTGCCCATGTCTGGCTGCAGGTAGCGCGGCGGGATCACGTAGAAGCCCGCGTTCTCGACGTAGCGGGTGCTCTGCTGGCTCGGCGCGCCCTCCTCGGTGCGGTCAGCGCCGACGTAGTTGCGGATCAGCTCGTGACTCACGCGCCGGCTCACGCCTGCGATGAAGAAGCTCATCTTGGCGTGATACGCGACGCTCCGGTGGGGCACAGCGCCTTCTTGCGTGTGCGCGATGTACGCGCCATTGGTCTTGCGACCCGCCTTGTTGCCGAAGCTATTATAACAAGCGCGACCCGACAGCTCGACGAGCAGCTCGTTGTGCGTGACGTCGCGCCCGTCTTCGGTGAGGTCGTGCGGAAAGAGCGCCTTCATGATCTCTCTATCCATGAACATGTCCGAGGGGCGCTGGTCGGGCTGGATCTCTAGTTCGTCGGGGATGCACGCCGGAGCGCGCGAGTGCACCCAGTCGACCATCTTGGCGACGCCTTGCGGCATCAGGCGCATCTGGCCAATGGGTTCGACGATGGGGTGGGTGATGAAACGGGCGGCGGCGGGTGATGTCATAGTGTCTCCGGGTAAGAATCTCTGATCAGCTGACTGGCTTCGGCTTCGAACATCGCGCGCACCTGCTGCAGATACCAGGACTCGTAGTCCAGGAACGCCGCGCCAAAGCTCATCACGGGACCGTGCATGGGCTTAGGATCCTGAAACCACCCCACGAACACGGTGATGTCGCCGTCGAGGCGATCGATATTGAAAGTGCCGATCCACCCATCGGCACGCGAGGGACCAATCTCCCAAGTGACCCGATCGAGCCACCGCGCAATGGTGCGTCTCGACGACCTGAATACGATCATCATCGGCTCGAACGGCTCACCCGGGGGCCACTCCCTGAGCTTACCGCTACCAAGCAGCGTGTAGATGGTGCCACCGGCAGCGTGGGCCTCGCGTAGTTTACCGAGCGCTCGGTTGATGCGGGCCAGGGTCATTTTCGAGCAACCCAGTGCGCCGGCAGCACCTTCGCATCAACCGACCTTGCCTCGCGCTTTCGCGCGATCAGGATGAGCAGCAGGTAGCCGAGCATGTCGGCGGCGACGTCCTCGCCCGCAGCGTGCCCGCGCTGCAGGCGACTGACCTTGTCGTCGAGCCGCACCAGGAGCTGCTCCATGGGGCTCGCTCTCGAGAAGACGCGCACAGGATTGAGGGCGCTGTCGCCGTAAGCGGCGTTCTTTTGGATGAGCAGGTTGCGCGTGGTGCGCCAGACAACGTCGGCGACCTCTGCCTTGGCGCGCTCGCTCATGACGCGCCACATGAGCGTCGTCACCACTTCGGTGATGGCTCGATCTAGTTCACCGGATCGGAATGAAAGACGCCCATCGACCGGGATACGCACCAGTGCCTTGGCTTCGGCAATGGCCTCGTCGAGGTCGCGCTCGAAGTCAGCGGCGTTGTACTGCGCGGGCTCGGGCTCTGCAGCCACGTCGCTCGGCGGATCCGGCACACCCGTCGCTTGCGCTGTGGCGCCAGCGACCACTCGGTACGACGGGTCCGTGTCGAGTTTCATGGCGCAGTACGGCTCGTGGGGCTCACTTGTCTGCGCCCACGCTAGCCGGGTGGCGCAGGTGCACACTCTGGCCGGCACCGGCACGAAGCACCACTGATTCGGCTCGTCCAGGACGAAGTTGCCGCCCTCGTCGGCGACGAAGGTGCAGTGCAGATTGGGTAGCGTTGGGCCGTTCAGGGTGCCGCATTGGCCCTGGTAGCGCTCGTAGCCAATCGGGGCCTTGGTGCACAACGCTGGGTAGTTCATTGTCTCTCGGTTCATCTCAATTCGAGCCCTGCTCACCATCACAACCAATCGTTCAGCTCCCCTGCACAACCATCACCACTGCTAGCTTCAGGTCTCCTAAGATTGTTCCATAGCGCGCTGTAGCGCCGAAAGAAACGACTGCGACAGCAGTGCCTTTTGGCGCGCAACTGCCTGCCATAGGCTGTGAGACGTCGCCGGTTCAATGGAGGGGTGTGACCAGGTGAGCGACTTCTGGTTGTGACACCAGCCATGATCCAGCAAGAAAGCGACCTCGGCCTCGACGAGTCGCCGGCCTGCGCGGATGCGGCGCTGTTCAATATCCGCATCGACCTGACGACCAGCTCTCATGATGACCTCGTGAGCCACAGCATGCGGAAGTCTCCGGTATCGGGGATCAGGACCTCCTCCAAAGAGCACGGTCGCGGGATGCCGTCGTGGCCCACGCTGCCCATGTCGAACCCCGCCTCGCCGATCATCTCCAGCTCCCGCAGCGGATCGCTGTGCTTACTCGGCGTGAATTCCATGCACACCACGACGCTGGACTTCTTGAGGCAACCGGTCATCGTGAGCGCCTTCCAGACGTCGATCTCGGCACCCTCGACGTCGATCTTGATGAAGTCGTACTTGCCGTGCGTTGGCACCTGGCCGCGCTCGGCGAACCGTGGCCCACCTCTGAGGTTTCCGGCATTGAAGAGTGCGCCTCCGCCAGGCGGAGCGCAGATCATTGCTGGTAGATTTCCGGTGCCCATCGAGAACGGTCTCAGCACGGCAAGCGAGCCATTGACGCTCAGTGACGCAGCGAGCACCTCATTCCATACTGGCTCCCATGCCTCGACGTAGCCGTCTCCGTCGATCAACTCCTCGAGCAGCAGCGTGAAGTACCCGTAGCAAGCGCCGACGTCCAGGCAGCTCATGCCCGGCTTGACGTGCCGCGCGATGGCCAGGGTGACCCACGGCTCCCAGATACCGTGCAGCGCCAGGTGCGGCATGATCGCGTAGTCGCGCTGGTGGGCGTAGATGAGCTTGCTGCCGAGCACGCGGCATAGGTTGTGCTCGCCTGCGGGCACGACGCGCGCGTGCTGCTGGCACCACGCCTCGAGCTGCTCACGGGTAGGCGAGAGCGCTAGAAACCTTCGTAGGGACGTGGTCATGGGGGGTTAGTTCACGACGCTGGGCGTCTCGCCCGCGGCCGCCATCTCGCGCTGGGCGCCGTAGGTGTGTAGCAGCAGCGTCTGCATGCGCAGCACCACGGCGTCGGGGTTCTTTTGGGAGATCGCCACGAGCGACACCACGTTGGCGACCGCGGCGTGAAAGTCCTCGATCGAGTGGCCCTCGGCGACTTCGCGCAGCTCGGACACGAGCCGAGCGACCAGCATTCGGCGCTCGGTATCCACCTCGTCTTTGGGCGTCATGGGGTGACGATGCGGCTTCGCTCAGGCGCCCGGCGGACGTCGACCTCGGGTCCCTTGATGTCGAAGCCCACGATCCGGTCTGCGCTCAGGATGAGCGAGTTCGAGATGGCCTTGTGCACCAGGTGCAAGCGGCCGCCCTGGCTGTCGGGCACCATGATCTCGAGCACGGCCGCGTCGGCGTCGCTGGTCAGCACCGTGCCGATCAGCACCTCGGTGAGCTTCTCCGCCAGGGGCACCTGCTGGTTGTTCTGCGCCAGCTCGACGAGCTGCTCGCGGGTCACGGCGGGCGCCAGCAGCGGCTCCGGGTAGAGCTGGTCGGCTTGCGACCCAGGCGCCGCCTTGAGGTGCGCGCTGTACGTGAACATGTACACGGGTCGCGCCAGGTGCACGGCCACTATTCCCCCAACGAACGCTTCCGGGATCTTCATCGTCTTGTCTCCTTCGACGGCGCCGACCGTACGCGCATTCACCGGATTCGGTCAACCAGATCTGGTAAGGATCTGGTGGGGGCTAAGCGACGCGCGTCACGCCCGCGCTCTCGCGCAGCGCCGCCAGCGTGCGGTCGCAGACCTTCCAGCCCACCAGCCACACGCCCGACTGCTGCTGGGCGCGGCGAGTCAGCTGGTCGCTGTGCGGCACGTAGATCTTGACGGTGCCCTCGGAGAGCAGCACGTCGTACACCTCGGCCGTGGCGCTGTTGTCCAGGGCGATGATCTCGCCCACCTCGAGCGCCTCGAGCCGCAAGAGATCGCGGGCGCTCACACGCGCGCTCGTGCCGATGACGCGGCCCGTGCCGATGTCGACGGCGCACACGCCGCGGGGCGGCGGGAGCGGCTTGACGCTGCCGTCGCGCAGGTCGACCTCGACCGATCCGACCGCCGGGATCTTCACGAGCACGCGGCCGCGCAGCACCATCTCGATTTGGATGGCCTTGGTCTGCTTACCGTTGGTGATGCTGATGAGTTCGCCGGGCTGCATGGTCGTATTCCTGGTTGACGGGGTCTCTCCACACGGTATATACGCTCTGTAGACCGGTGGCGCAACGAAAATTGAGTTCGAGTCGGGCGGCGGAGCCCTACGTCGTCGTGGTGTCGGCTGACGAGGACCCCGAGCGCTGGCTCGCGGAGCGCCAGAAGCTCATCACCGCGACCGACGTTCCGAGCGTCCTGGGTATCCCTGGAGCGCGCGACGCGCTCGAGACTTGGTACCAGAAAAAGGATGAGCTGATGTCCCGTGCCGAGTCGGCGGCCATCCGCGACGCCAAGAAATCTGGCCACGATTTCGAGGACTTCAACGCGCTGATGTTCTCGAAACGCACCGGTCGCTACGTCGAGCGCGACCAGCGGCTCGTGCGCAGCGCTCGCTACCCGTGGCTCGGGGCCACACTCGACTACCGCCAGCAGATCGATGGCGGGATGCGCGTCACCTCGGGGGGCTTTCTGCTAGCCAGCTCCCCTCTCGAGCTAAAGAACGTCGGCTCCTTCGCGGCCGACGAGATGTGGCCGCTCGGCGGCGAGCCCCACCTCACCTGGCAGCTGCAGCTGCAGACGCAGATGATCGTCGTGGCGGCCAAGCTCGGGTCGCTGTCGGCCTGGATCGGGTCGCCGTTCGTGCACCAGCGGGGGCAGGACTTCGAGCACAATGCCGACATCGAAGAGATCGTCGTCGATGAGACTCAGCGCTTCTGGAAGAGCCTGAGCAAGGCCACGCCGCCCGCGGCGCTCGTCAACCCCAAGACCGCGCTCGCTATCCTGCGGCGACTCTCGCCCGCCACGGCCACGCGCCGCGTGGTGTCGCTCCCGAAGGTCGCCGCCGCGCTCGACCGCGAGATCGCGACGCTGGCCAAGCAGCACGAGGCCTCTCGCCTCACGACGCTCGGCTACAAGACGGCGCTGGAGCAGAAGCAAGGCGAGATGGCGGCGCTCATCGGCGCGGGCGACGGCGGCCTGCTGCCGAGCGGCGACCGGTGGATGTTCAAGCACGTGCACGTGCCGGAGCACACCGTCGCGGCCCACAGCTACCGCAAATTGAATCGACAGAGCGCCGCCTCGTCCAAACCAAGGAAGACCACATGGAAAACCAGCAAGTAGGCAAGCGGATCTTTCTCGTCGTGGACGTCGGAACCATGCCTGTCAGCGAAGCGCTCAGCGCTATCCAGGACAGCGTGCCGCTCTGCGACGTGACCCTGGAGCCGGTGATTGCACCGAGCCCGCTGCCACTGAGCGTCGATGCCAGGCTGGAGGCCTGTGCGCGCGCGGCCCACGAGGTCAACCGCGCCTACTGGCGCCCTGGGAGGGGGCACCGGACTGGCAGAGAGAGAGCGCCGTCAGCGCCGTCAGCGGCGTCTCGGGCGTCCTGGCCGGCAACACGCCCGAGCAGTTGCACGAGTCGTCGTGCTTCGTGCCCTACGGTGAGCTGCCGCCCGGCCAGCAGCACAAGGATGCGCTGTTCGTGACCGTCGTGCGGGCCATGGCCGCAGCACTAGGCCTCTACTGCCGCGCACCGGGGCGCTCTTCGTGAGTGCACACCTGGCCCACGGAAAGCGCCTGCTCGATGCCGCCTTCTCCGGCACCTGGCGTTACACGCAGTTTCGGATCTCGTGCGACAACTGCGACGGCTACACCAACGACGTGGACTGCACCAACCCCGAGTGCGACGGGGACAGTGTACCGAGCACGTTCGTGGAAGCGCCCGAGGCGTACCCCGCTAGCGACAAGCACCCGCAGGTCGTGGCTACCATCGAAGTGCCTGGCATCTCCGACCTTGCCGAGCGCAACGGCGAAGCCATCTGCTGGCTCAAGAACAACGGTCCGCAGCTCATCGCGGACGCCGAAGAGTTGGCGCAGCTCAAGGCGGCGCTCACGTGGCTCATGAGCAGCGACGAACCGAACGTGACCCCGGTGGTGCTTGAGTTCGCCAAGTCACTCGGATGGAACCCATGAGCGCCCCGGAGCGTCTCTTCATCGTGCGCCTGCACGACGGCAAAGGCGACATCACGGAAGAGCTGCGCGTCTGCCTTGTGGAACAACTGGGAGATCACCCGGGTGACAAGGCCGTCGTCACTGCCACGCCGCGAGCCGCCGACCTTGGGTGCATCCTGGAGCATTGCTCTGACGAGTGGCTCCATGCGCTGATCGCCGATCTGCAGCGGCGCTCTCCCACGCGGGCGACGGTCGTGGCGCGCGCGCTCAGCGCGGAGCCGGCGCCTCGACTTGCCGCGCACGCCTGCACCTGTTCGTCGTCGGGACCGTGGCCGGTGTACGGATCGGTCGACAGCCGGAGGCACGGTAACCATCACCCCTATTGCAATATGTCGCTCGTGCGACATTCGCTCACGCACGAATCCAGCGCGGCTGGCGACATCGGTGACTTCGGGATCTGCCCCGGTGATTCGCAAGCGCTCCTGGAGCTACGTCAAGCCATCGACACCCACCTCGGGTGGCTTAGCTCGGCCGAGGAGCAAGCCGGCAACTACGTCGAGCGCATCGCACAGGCTGGTGGGGAGCTGAGCGGCGCCTGTCTGCAGAGCGGCGTCTCGGCGGACGCCACGTGGCAGGCGCGCTGTGAAGCGCTCGAAAAGAAGGTGCGGCGACAGCGCATCGAACTGCGGCGGTTCAATCGGGAAGCGCAGACGCGCGCGGAGGCCCGGCGCCAAGTGCCGACCATGAAGACACTGAAGGATCCCCAGTGATTGGTGTGCAGCACATCGTCACCATCACCGGCGAACGCGACTGGACCGACGAGGAAACGATCTGCCGCGTGCTCGACCGGGCACTCAAGACGTGGCTCGATCGTATCGACGCCTCTCTCACGCCGCGGGGGCCCAGCGTCAGCGTGATGGATTACCCAGCCCAGGACCGCGCGGCGTTCGTGCTGCGGCACGGCGCCAATAACTCGGGCGCCGACGCTATCGCCAACCGCTGGGGCATCGCGCGTGGTGTGACCGTCGAGCGCTTCCACGCTGACTGGCGCCTGCCCACGGGCGGCGTCGACTACAGCGCGGGCCCACGGCGTAACGCCAAGATGGCCGCAGCGGAGCCGCCAGCCGATCGCGCGTACGCCTTCTGGAGCGGCAAGACCACGCTGCGCCGCGGCCGCGAGGTGAGCGGCACGCGCGACTGCATCGGTGTGCTCGCTGCAGTCGGCATCGAAGTGCACGTGATCCCTCCCTCCATCAAGGAACAATCGACATGAAAGCCAAGGTAGAAAACGTTACCCCGCAGCTCGCCGCCAAGTGGCTGGAGAGAAACTATGTCGGCAACCGACCGCTCAGTCAGAAACGGGTGGATGGGTTCGCGGCCGATATGAAGGCCGGAGCCTGGAGACTCACCCATCAAGGCATCTGCTTTGGTGCCAATGGTGATCTGGTGGATGGCCAGCACCGCTTGCACGGCGTCGTGACGTCGGGAGCCGCCGTCAGGATGCTCGTCGTTACAGATCCCAGCATCAAGTTCCATTCACCGATCGATCGCGGCCAGTCGCGCACACTCGCGCTCGTTTCCGGACGGACCAATTGGGAGATCGCCACGATCAGCGCCTTGATGTTCCTGGAGCAGGGCACCAACTCGCGCCGGAGCCTGTCGATCGAGGACGCTCGTGTGGTGCAGAAGCGCAACGCGAGCGCCTTCGCGGAGCTAACCGAGCTGCAGGGGTTCACCAAGATGCGTGGCGGCGTCGCCGCTGCGCTGATCTACACCTACCCCATCTCATCCAAGCGCGTCGTGCGCTACGCCAAGGATCTGATTGACGGGTCCATGCTGCAGCCGGGTCACGTGGCCATCACGCATCGGCGATGGATCGATCGCGCCAAGTCCGGACTCAGCAACTGGGATTGCGCGCTGGCCTCTCTCGGGTGCCTGCGCTCGCACCTGCAAGGGGCGACCGTAGCTGCCGTGCACACCGCAGACGCGGGATACCGAGCTATCTCTGCAAAACGCAGATCTCTCGGGATCTCCCACACGCCGAACACGGATCGTGTCGCCCATATCTCGTTCAAGATCGACTCCGAATGAACGACCTCCCCGATCTCGTCTCCCAACTGGAGACCGCGGCGCGTTGGGACACCAGCGCAGCGGACGCCTACCAATCCATCGCCGGTGACTTTCTCCGTCAACCGAAACCCAAAACCGAGCAGGTCATGCAAACCTCCAAAGAGACCCTCCAGCTCATCCTCAGTGGCGTCCATGCCGTGAGTCTCGCGGTGTCCGTCATCGAGCAAACGGAGCCAGGATCATACGCGCACCAACTGTCACTCGCCGTGCTCAAGGACTGGGAGGTCGGGATCAAGAAGTTCGCGCCACCGACCGAACAAGCCTCCGCGCCAGACTCTTCCGCACAGCCCACGTGGCCACCGCTCGCGCCGTCGCTCGATCCCATTTACACCACACACGAGTACATCGTGATCGCAGGCGGTGGCTTCGCCTACCTCGAACCCCCGCTCGACAGTGTGCCCCACCCGGATGTGACTCGGTTTCAACAAGTGGCGATCTCAGGGGGCGAGGTGTTCAGGTTCACGGGCACGACGCTCTGGCACCAGGAGCGCGCCTGCTGCTTGATGCGCATGTCGCACAACCCGGGGCACCCGGATTATTTCTGGGTGTTCAGTCAAGATCTACGTATCGGCAAGAAGATCGAGCCGTCACCTACCGAAGTCTGACTCCCATGCCCGCCCGCAAGAACCCCCGCCCTCTGAGGCCCCAGGCATCACCCAGCGGCGTCGATGTGCTGTTCAGCGCGCCGGTGCCGCCAGCTATCAAGCGCGCCATCGAGCACGAGACCCTCGTTGTCGCTGTCGCTCGCGAGGTGCTGCCAGCGATCATCATCAACGAAAACGATCGGGGGGCGGTGGACTTCAACATCAAACATGCCTTCGCGTACGCCGATGCCTTCGTGCGCATGAAGCAAAACCGCCTGGCTGTCGTCAGTGCGCTGCCCCCCAAGAAGAAAGCCAAGAAGTAATGGACTTCACCATCGACCGCGCTGACATGCTGGCGGCCATCGACAAGTGCGCGCTCGCTACCGAGGCCAAGCACGCCACCGAGGCCTTTAGGCTGATGCTGGTGGACGCTACTCGGCAGAAGACCAACAAGGCCAAGGAGACCGCGCGCTTCGCGGCTGTCGGCGAGACGTGCACGGTCGACACCGTGGTGCACGCCGACATCAAGGAGAAGGGCGACTTCGTGGTGATGCCGGGGCACCTGCGCAGCATCGTGGCGTCGATGCCCCCGGGCCGCGTGCGTTTCTCGCTGGGCAAGGACGACAAGATCACCGTCAAGTCGCTCACCTCGAGCAGGAAAGCGACCTTCAAGCGGCACACGCACGAGCTGCGCACCGTCGAGGATCCCGGCAAGGGCGCCTCGTGGAGCGAAGTGGACGCCCGGGAGCTGTCGCGGGCGCTCGGCATCGTCAAGACGTCCACCGTGTGGGTGGGTCGCGACGAGCCGTCCGTGAGTCTGCTCATCCCCACCGAGCGCGGACTCGATGTATTCGGGTGTAACAGCTACACGGTGGCGCTCGTCGAGACGAGCATCCGCATGAGCGGCGACAACGTGCAGGTGCCCGCCGCCATGGGCGCAGCCCTGTCGCTCATGCTCGACGTCGATGACAAGGTCAGCGTGTTCAGCGACGGCCTGCGCACCTACTTCCAGAACTGCGACACGCTGGTATCGGCGCTGCTCGCCGACGAGCGATCTCCCAAGCGCTACAAGTTCCAGGGGGAAATGCTCACCCGTGTCCTCGATACGGTGCACGGCCTCGATCCTGAGATGGTTGTGGGGCCGTCGCTCAAAACCACGCACATCACCCAGGGCCTCAAGAGCGTGCAGGGCATTGCGGGTTTTGCCAGCGGCACCGAGAGCGGCGACTACGGCTACAAGGTGCACGTGGTCTTTGGCAAAGACACGGTCATCGTGGAGCTGGGCCTCGCCGACGCCGACGCGCGTGACGAATTCGATGTGATCACTAGCGCAAGCGAGCTAGAGTTCTGGCTCGGGCACCGCGTCTTCGAACAGATGCTCGCGATGCTCTCGAGCACGGAAGAAGTGCAGGCGGTGCGCACCATCAACATGCTGCTCCTGCGCTCGCAGGGCATCGTTTGCGGCATCCTGGAACAATCAAAGTAAAAACCATGTCACTCATGAAAACCCCATCATCCGCAATCGCCAACTCCGTGCCGCAAGGCCTCACCGTGTCCCTAGCCCCCGGCGGCCGCCTGAGCCCCGCGCAAACCGAAGCGCTGTCGCGCTTTCACCTGGCCCTCTGTGTGCCGCGCGAGTGGCTCGATGTCGGCGCCAAGCTGCTCGAGGTGTGCGGCAATCCGGAGTTTGCGAAGGAGGCCTTCTACAAGCGCTCCATCGGGGGAGAGGACCGCTTCGGGCTCACCATCCGCTTTGCGGAAAAGGCGCTGCAGATCCTACGCAACATCTCGACCGATCTCTCCCCCGAGCACGAAGACGAGCACGCTGTGCACTATCGCTTCGCGCTCACCGATATCGAGAGCAACTCGCTCGCCAGCGAGACGTTCCGGGTGAGCAAAACCGTCGAGAGTCGCGACGTGGATGATGACACGGTGGTGATCTCCGAGCGCACCACCAAGGGCGGCGACAAGATCTACGTCACCTTCGCGACCGATGACCAACTCGCGGCCCGTGTGCGCAACGTCGCCTCCCGCGTCAAGCGAGGCCTCGTGCTGGGTCTACTGCCCGCCGAGGTGCGCGCTCAGTGCCTGGCCAAGTGCCTGGAGGTCAGCCTGGACGCCGACAAGCAAGACTCGGCCGGTGCCCACAAGGCGGTGCTGATGACGTTCCTTGGGCTCGGTCTCGACGCGGCGGCGCTCAAGGAATACCTCGGCAAGCCCCTGCAGGCGGCATCCGAGAAGGAGCTACAGGAGCTGCGCGGCATCGCGACGTCGATCCGCGAAGGTGAGGCTACCTGGTCTGCGGTCCTGACGAACAAGCGTGAGTCCGAGGCTAAGAAGACGGCTCTCGGTAAGCTCGTCGAGGACAAGAAGAAACAAGCTGTGGCAAACAAGGCCAAGGCCCGTGGTGATGGCCCGCAGAACGTTGCCGCCCCAAGCAAGGCTCGCGGGAGACGTGGTGGTGGTAGTGCAGGAGCATCAAGTGCCGGATCAGATGATGGCGCAGGCGCCACGAGCACAGAGACCAGTGATGGTGAGCAGAGCAGGGCCGGACAAGGAACCAACGCGCCGCCCGCACGGCCGCGCGCTAGTCGCCACGACGATGACGACGAGGCGGGGCCGGAGGCTGTCGTGCCACCCAACGGCGTCTCCCACCCGAGCCCCAGCTGATCCCAAAGGAGTCATATGCCCAAAGCAAAGGCCAATGCGGCAGCACCTGAGTTCAGGACGCTGCTGGAGCTACACGAGGGAGACAACGCGGCGCTCGGACGCCTGGTGCAGCGCTACCAGGTGCTGCTCTGGGAAGGCGACGTCCCCGCCAAGTCGTCCAAGATCTTCACCATCCGGCAGCTCATCCGGTACATGGACACGCAGGAAGATCTGCCGCCCGTCCTCGACATGAAGCCCCGATCTCCGGCGCGCAAGACCAAAGGTAAGAGCTGATACCTCCGCTACCCGGAGCCCCATGATCGACCGCGTCGTCAATGAGACAGGAACGATGTGCCCGTTCTGTCACCGCAAGGACTGGCACTTGCGCGGCAGCATGAAGTGCGAAGGGCTAGAACTGCTGCGGCTTCGGTTTGAGTTAGCGGCGTGGCGCGCGCTCGCGCGGGAGTCGAGCAGCGGCGCCCTGTCGCTCGACTTCAACAAGTACAGCGCCGGTGAGTGGGGCGCCGAGTTGGTCGACTATAGCGAGATCGGCAAGGCGCGCAAGACGGCTGTGGTGATTGGCGGCCCCCAGAACGCCGCCGTGGCCCTTGCTGTCGAAGCGGGCCTCATTCCGAGCATCGAGCAACTGATCGAGCGCTCTTCGCTCGGTGACCAAGTCGAGATCGACGAACAGGAGTTGGATGTTGCCATGAACGAGCTGCGCCGGATCGAGGCTAGTAGCGGGAAGGGTGCACCGTGAAGCTCACCCGCGTCACCATCAGCGGCGCCGACGACCGGGTCGACCTGAGGGATCTGGTTGCGATCTCCGAAGAGTACCCGTTCGTGGAGTGGGGGCTCTTGTGCTCGATCAATAGAGGCGCGTCAGCGCGCTACCCGACCGTCGCCTTCATGAGCGATCTGATCCGCTTCGTTGGATGGAGCCGCGTGTCGCTGCACTTTTGCGGACACTTGGCTCGCTACGCCCTGAGTAACCACACCAAGGCGCGCCTGTTCATTGACGCGCTGCATATCGGGCGCCGCCGCGTGGCACGAGTGCAACTCAACGGATTTAGCCGCTACCGCTTGCCCATGATCGCCCTGGCTGAGTCCATGCCGGAGGTGGAGTTCATCCTGCAGTGCTCGGACCACGCGGCGCTCTTGGGCGCTCAACGTCACCACATTACCCAACCCAACACATCGGCGCTTTGGGACGCCTCGGGTGGTCGTGGGGAGCGCATCACGAGCTACCCGTGTTACGACCATCTGCCGATGGGGTACGCGGGCGGTATCCACCCGGACAACCTACCGGAAGTGCTGACGACTCTCCGCCAAAACACGCACGCCCAATGGGTCGACATGGAGAGCGGCGTCCGCACCGCGGATCAACTCGATCTCACCAAAGTGCGTAGCGTGCTCGACATCATGCGGCCCCTCATGGCGGCGCCGTTCGGGAGGCCCGTGGGTGCCTCTTGATCTTAGTCGGTTCTGCGCGCTGTGTGGCTGCGACCTGCAAGCTACCGGTGACGACGTTCCGGATGGTACCGACCTGAGCTTCTGGGATCCACTTCTGCTCTGTTGTTGCGCCGCCAGCGACTCGCTCCGGATGAGAACGGAGCGCGTCGCTGTCCGTGGTCGACGGGCACCCACGCAGGCCAGCATCTACGTTCCTCGGCCAGACGGCACAACGGGGCAGGGCTGCTCCCTGCGGCCGCGCGGATCAAAGGGAAGCGTAGCTGGTTCAATCTCGTGGACAGAACATGAGCAGGCATGGCGCGAGTACGCCCGCCAATGCGGTCACAACCAGAGCGCAGAGCGACTCGCTGAGCGCGGCGGCTTTGATTGGTGGGAGCTACTACTGTTTCTCGGACACGAACCTGAGTCGTGGGAGCCAACCGGGTGAGTTACTTCGAGTGGGTCGTGTCGGCATGGCTCTTGTTTCTGTCGATCGAGGTTTCGTTCATTGGCAGACAGCTGAAGACTCTGGTCGATGCGAAAGAAAAACCGTTCTCAGGACCACCCGGCCCCCGCGGCGAGTAACCCGCCCCGGTCGCGCCTGCGCGTGGACGCTGTCGAGGAAGCGCCGCTGCCGCGCGTCGACCCATCGCTCCCCTGGAACGCCACCGCGGGCGGCGTGCTCCGGCGCGCGCTCGAGGAGCACGGCAAGCAGCCCTACGAGGAGCTACTCATCATCGGCCTGCGCGGCGGGTCGGTGCCGGAGATCTACAAGTTCACGAAGGACACGCTGCGGCTCATCGGGATCATGGAATGGGCCAAGGGCGTGCTGCTCACCCGCGGAAGGCAATGATGTGTACAAGCCAGGAGACACGATCGGTTTATCAGTCACACAGCGACGCCGGGGCTACTACGTCTACGCCCTGATCGGTGACCTTGACGAGTGCTTCTATATCGGCATGACCAACAATCCCGAGGCTAGGCTACTGGCCCATGTTCTTCGGGGCACGCCACGCGTTCGTGAGCGCATAGCTGCACTTAAGGCACCGCGGATGCGCATCCTCCATGGTCCCCTTGGTGACCATGACCAGGCACTATCTTTTGAAAAGGTCGAGATAGAAAAAGCCAGACTGGTACTAGGCGCAAACCTGCTGAATGGCCCTCATGAGGCCAGGTATGACCCGAAGCGCTTCAGGAGCAAACAGGCGTTAGTCTCGCGAAAACGGTAGTGGTGCGAAACGCACCTACACACTTTTGTCGCACCGAGACAATTTAGCGTTGCACAGATGTGCGGGTTCTGATTATGTCGCCGACGATGACGGATGCTGCTTCCAGGAAAACTCTGCCGGGGCGCGGCGCGATGCTGCCCATCATTTTGGCTGTCACGCGCGAGTACAAGATCTCCGAGCAGGTGCTGGTGCAGGAAGGGCAGAGCCCCACACCACTGCAAGCCCGTCGAGTGTGCGCATGGCTAGCTGAGAGACTTCGCGTACGGCTTTCTACGGGCGAGATCGGTAAAGCCTTGGGGCGCGACCGTTACGCGGTCATGCGCGGCGTCGCGCTGATTGAGCGCGACCGCGGCAGCGACGAGTGGCTGCGGTCGATGACCGACCGCCTCCTGCAGGAGCTGGGCGCGTGAAGGGCAAAGAGGGCGTCGAGCGCTACAGCCGCGTGTCGCGTCGCATGTGGAACGACGAGCGGTTCCGGAGGCTCTCGGCGCCCGAGACCCCGAACGCCCAGCACCTGTGGTTCAGGCTGCTCACGGGGCCCGAGCTGGGGATCGTGCCGGGCTGCTTCCAGGCCTGGGACGGGGGCCTCGCGCGCGCGCTGCGCTGGCCGGTGGATGGCACCGTGAAAGCCTTTCAAGAGATCGTCGATCAAGGGCTCGGGATTGCTGATTGGGAAGTCGGATTCGTGTTCGTGTACAAGGCGATCAAGCACAACCTGCCGACGTCGCCCAACGTCGTCAAGTCATGGAAGAAACCCTGGAACGAGCTACCTGAGTGCGAGCTAAAGCACGAAGCGTTTCAGTCACTTAAAGCCTTCGTGGAAGGCATGGGTAAAGCCTATAGCAAAGCCTTCAACGAGACCTTCCCGAAGGCTTCCGGTAATCAAGAGCAAGAACAAGAGCAAGATCAGGAACAAGAACAAGAAGGGGATCCCCATACCCCTTCGAAGGCCGATCTCACCAAGCAGGCCAAGGGGGTCTTCGAGTACTGGCAGAAGGTCCACGACCACCCGACCACGACGTTCGACGAGAAGCGTCGGATGCGGATCGTCAAGGCCCTGCAGCTCGGCAAAAACGCCGCCGAACTCTGCCGCGCCATCCGGGGGGCCAAACAAGACGCCTGGCTCATGGGCACCGATCCCAAGTCCACGCGCGCCTACGACGGCCTGGAGACCCTCCTGCGCGACATCACGCAGATCGAACGGCTCATCGAGCTGGACGACGAGGCGCAGATCAAGAAGGCCGCTGCGGGCGCCCCAGCGCGCCCTGCTGGCCCGCGCAGGCCTGACGCCGACGAAGAGGCCCTGGCGGCCCGCAAGCGCGCCCAGAACCAGGCAGCGCTCGACGGCGCCACCCCCGAGGAGCGCGCCAAGGCCGAGGTGCAGGCCGGCGCCGTGGCGAAGCTTGCCCAGGGCTTGATGCGCTGACCCCCATGGACGCCCCCATTGGCCGTGCCCCCGCGTCGGACTTGGACGCCGAAGCAGGCGTGCTCAGCGCGTGCCTGCTCGACCAGGCCGCGTTCGACAAGGTGCAGGCCCTGCTGCAGCCGCGGCACTTCTACGCCGACGCCAACCGACTCGTGTACCAAGCCATGCAGGAGCTGGCGCAGACAGGCAAGCCGATGGATGTCGTGTCAGTGGCCGATGTGCTGCGCGCGCACAGCAAGCTCCCGGCCATCGGCGGCACCATGTACCTGGCGCAGCTGTCCGACGCCACGCCCGCTATCGCCAACGTGCTCATGCACGCGCAGATCATCGTCGACAAATGGAACGTGCGGACCATCACGCAGACGTGTCAAAGCGTTGCCGTCGAGGGTTACTCCCCCATCGGCGACGTGGGGCAATGGAAGCAGTCGGTCGACCAGCGCGTGTACGCTGTCACGCGCCAGCACGAGCTGGACGATCAGTTTGCGGTGATTGGCGCGGCGGCGGCGGCAGAGGTCAGGGAGATCCAGGAGCGCCGCAAGAACAAGGGCCTGGTGATCTCCGGTATCACCACCGGTCTGCCCACACTCGACGCGCGCATCGGTGGACTCAAGCGCGGCAACAAGTACGAGATCGGCGCACGCCCCGGGATGGGCAAAGCCCAGCCGCTTTGGTCCAAGGTGCACACGCCCCGCGGCTGGACGACCATGGGTGCGCTCAAGGTTGGAGATCTGGTCTCAGGCGCATCTGGCAAACCCGTGCGCGTGAAGCGCATCTTCGAGCAGGGAATGCTGCCGGTATTCATGGTCACCATGGAAGATGGCGGCTGGACCCTGTGCTGCGACGAGCACCTGTGGTTTGCGCGTCACCGACGCGAGAACCAGATGAAGATCCGGGCGCTGTCTGAGATCCGCACCGACTTACGCACGCCCAATGGTGGCTTCAACTACACGATCCCGTACGCCAAGTTTGATCCTATGGCGGCCGGGAAAACAGAGCGCGCGATTAAGCGCGTGGTGTATGCCGGTCGAGCCACTTGTCGCTGCATTGAACTCGACTCCGAAGATCACCTGTACGTCACCGACGACTACATCGTGACGCACAACACGGGCCTGCTCCTGAACATGATGATCGCAGCCGCGCGACAAGGGCACGGCGTGGTGTGCCTCTCGCTCGAGATGCCTCGAGATCAGCTCGCGCTGCGCGCGCTGTCGCAGGAGTCGAACATCGACGGTCACAAGCTCGGCATGGGGCGAGTGACCGACAGCCAATGGAAAGATCTGGTGGGCGCGTGCGTGGAGCTAGAGAAGCTACCGATCATCATCTGTGACACCGGCATGCAAACCATCTCGACGCTGCGCAGCTCGGTGCGCGACGGTAAGCGCCGGCTCAAGGAGAAGTTCGGCGACCACATCGAGCTAGGGGTCGTGGGCATCGACTACATGCAACTCATGCGCGTGGCGCCCGACATCCTGATCAATGGCGACGCCGAGCTGACCGCCATCAGTCAAGCCACGACGCAGCTCGCCAAGGACGAGAAGTGCGTGGTGCTCGAGTGCGCGCAGCTCAACCGCGAGATCGAAAAGGAAAAGGACAAGCGCCCGATGGGTAATCACTTCCGCGGGAGCGGGTCGATTGAGCAAGACGCCTTCGGGATCTTCATGATCTACCGCGAAGACAAGTACCGCAAGGAAGGCGAAGAGCGCGACAACCGGGCGGAGATCTTGGTGCGCAAGATCCGCAACGGTGGCCAGGAGGGCGTCGTGCACTGCAAGTTCAAGCCGCAGACGGTGACGTTCTACGAGGCTTCCTCAAACCCCGACTACAAGCAGCTCGGTGACATGTTCGATGACTTCATCCCGGGCCAGTACGACGAAGCGGCTGGCGGCAGCACCCTGCCCGAGCACCACTGGCAAGACCAAGACGACTGAAGGAGACCCCATGACAGATCAAGACGTCCGTTACACGAAGCTGCACCACCTGGCAGTCGCGCTCACGCACGCCATCGACACCTTCGCGCAGCAGGCCGAAGAAGAGAAGCTGCATAACCCCGCCATCTTTTGGCCCCAGTACCTACTGCTGAAGGACTACCTCGATGACCGCACACTGCCGCCCGACAACAACCGCAACGTACTCGCGCGCGTCCCCTCGTGCATCGGTAAACCCAGGACCATTGTCGCGTTCTATGGGTCGGAGGGAAAGTGGTGCGCGTACGACCACGACGGCCGCGTGACGTTCCTCGAAGAGGGCACTGTCACGGACTGGCGAGAGATCCCACGATGATAAGCCAACTCTGCGACCACAAGTTCGTGGACTCGAACGTCTGCCTCAAGTGCGGCTGGTCTCCCTCTCAACCCGAGGGTGGCAAGGGGGAGGTAACCAGGGCGCATCGGGAGGCGGCGGCTCGCGCTATCTCGCCCGGGAGTCAAGACGGGGCCATCGTTGCTGAATGGATTGACGGCGCAGCGCCGGTCTACACGGCCACTTACGACCGCGTAGCCCAAGCCATCTGCGACGCCGAAGCCCGCGGCGCCCTCACCGCCACAGCCGAACCTCGCGTGGCCGGCAGGAGCGACACCGCCGGCCCCGATCGAATTCGGGAGGCGCGACAACTGCTGCTCCGGATGACCAAGTACGTGCGCGAGGATCGCGCGGAGACGCCGGGTGCAACTCGTCTGGAGCGGTTGACGGACGAAGTCACTGACTACCTGAAGCGCCCGCCCGACCCGCGAAGCATAGAAATGCTGACCTACGACGAGTGGAACGCGGCGCACCCGCAGGCCAAGCGCATGAGTGATCTGGCCCACGGTTGGCGCAGCGACGGCCCCTCGCTTCACGAGACGCTCGTGGCCCACCGAGCGTCAGTCGCTACCGCGCTGCGCCGCATGCGCTGGGCGACCGAGCACTATGTGCGTGAGCTTATCGGCGAGATCAACGGCCACCACTACACTGAGATACTGCACCACGTGGGCCACATCGCCTTCGAGATGCAGGCCATGGAGAAACTGACGCGCGCCTTCCTCGTGGTGTTGCGCGGCGAGCCTGACCCAGAAGAACACGCCTCACCGCAGCCTTCTGCCATCGAGGGCGCGATTGCCTTCCTACGCGAAGCCTGGAAGGACAACGACGGCGCCGAGGTGGGATCAATCATGTTGGCCTGCGGCGCACTCGAGAAGCTTCGCGCAGGGGGCTACTGATGACACCCGACGACTCCCGCTACGAAGAGTGCCGTCACTGCGAAGGCAGCGGCAGCGATGACGGTGAGTGGGAAGGCCGCTGCTTTCGTTGCGGCGGCAAGGGTGAGGTGCTGGTGACGGCGCCCACCGACGAAGACGAAGGCGACGACGAACGCTACCAACCATGAAACAAGCAGCACTGTGTTACCTGAAACGCGGCTCCCTGGTGCTAGGAGTCCTCAACCCCCAATACTCGGCGTGGGCCTTTCCCGGAGGCAAGGTCGAGCGCGGCGAGGGCATCGTCGCGGCGGCCTACCGCGAGTGCGAGGAGGAGACCGGCGTCACGCCCACCGGCATGACCTACCTGTATACGGCGTCCGGCTCGGTCGACGCCGGCTACGAGGTGCACGTGTTTGGCTGCACTGGCTGGCACGGCGAGCCGCACACGCGCGAGCCCCACAACACGGTGGCCTGGATCCCGCGCCAGTACCTGACGTCGTCGCTGGCGTTCGGGCCTTTTTATCAGAAGTTTTTCGAGTGGCTCGAGTTGCCACGAATCCGCTAGCCACCCTCGTGGCGCTTGTGTATACGGTCCATATAGGGTACCAGAAAGAAGCTCATGGGCGACAGCATCCAGGTAGTGCCGGGAATCGACTTCCCGCTCGACGCGGTCACGCAGAAGTTTGCGTGGCTCGGGCGCAGCGGCGCTGGAAAGAGCTACGCGGCCAAGCGCTTCGTGGAGCAACTCCTGGCGCACCGCGCGCAGGTGGTGATCGTCGACACCGTGGGCGTGTGGTGGGGCCTGCGGCAACGCTACGACGTGCCCATCCTGGGAGGGCTACACGGCGACATCCCGCTCGCGCCCGAGTCCGGGGAGCTGGTGGCGCAGGTCGTCGTCGACCACGGGTCGAGCTTCGTGCTCGACACCTCGCAGATGACCGACGGGGCGCGCTGCCGCTTCATGACGGCGCTAGGGCAGAAGCTGTTCGAGCTGAAGAAGAGCGCGCCGAGCGCCATGCATGTGCTGCTCGACGAGGCACAGGACATCGTCCCGCAAAACTTCGCCAACAACGAAACGATGATGTTGCACGAGTGGGTGCGCGTGGCCAAGCAGGGGCGCGCGTTTGGCATCGGGCTGTCGCTCATCAGCCAGCGCCCCCAGGAGATCAACAAGAAGGCGCTCAACCAGGCCGAGTGCGTGTTGGCCTTCCAACTCACCGGCACCCACGAGCGCAAGGCGATCGAGCACTGGCTCTCCGACAAGGGGCTCGACGGTAAGATCGGTAAGCTCGGCGACTTGCTCCCGAAGCTCGAGATCGGTTGCCCGTTCATTTGGAGCCCGCAGTGGCTCAAGGTCGCGCGCGAGTGCGACCGTGTCTTGCCCATCGAGTCGGCGGACACGTCGCAGACGCCCCAGCTCGGGGACGCGCCGCGCGCGGCTGCCAAGCTCAGGCCCATCGATCTCGCCAAGCTCCGCACTAGCATGGCGGCGCACGCGGAGAAGGTGACCAACAAGAAGACCGCGCCCAACACCCCGGCGCTGCCCTGCTCCGAGTGCGCCCGTCGAGCGCGTAGCCCCTCCGTCGATCTCGACGCGGTGCGGAGCTACGTGAAGCAGGCGCAGCTCGGCCGGAAGGAAGATCTGAGCGTAGCGACGCACCTGGTCAACCGCACCAAGGACAACCTCGAAGAGCTTGAGGCCTGGGTGCTCTCCCTCAACGAGCGCTTGGATCTGGAAGAAAAGTTTCGTATGAAGTTAGAGCAAGGTACCGACTCGCCACCCGCCGCCGTCCCCAACCCCCAGCGTGGCTCCGTCGAGCGCCGCCGTGAGCGCGTGGCGGCGCAGGCGCCCGCGCCCGCCGCCGCGTCGAGCGAGTTGCCCGTCGGAGAGCTACGGGTGCTAACGCTGGCTTACCAGAGCGGCGCGAGCGGCATCACCATGGCGGAGCTGTCGCTCGCCACTAGCTACAAGGCTCGCTCGCTGCGCAACTACGTGCAGCGGCTCCGGCCACCTGGAAAGCCTGCGCTCGTCGAGCGCACCGAGGCGGGCACCATCGTCGCCACCGAGGCGGGCGCGAAGCTCGTGCCCAAGGGCGCCAAAAAGAATCCCACCGGCAACGCGCTCATCCGCAAGCTGATCGAAGAGCTGCCGACCGGCGAGGGTCGCATCCTGGGGCTCGTGCTCGCGAACCACCCCCACGGCTACCCTCTTGACTCCGTTGTCGTCGACTGCCCCGACTACAAAGAGCGCTCCGTCCGTAACTACGTGCAGCGCCTGGTGACCCGGCGCGCCGTGCAGCGCAGCGAGGGGCGTTCGCTCATCATTCACGCTGACGTGCTGCCGCGGTGAATTGCCGCGCCCCGGTCGCCGTCTAAAGAGGAAACCTCACCCATGTGGATCCACAGTGTCATCGAGAGCATCGGTCAGCTGCAGCAAGCTGATCCTGACCAGCGCATGACCGCGCGCGTCTGGGCGGCAGAGCTGCATGCGCTAACCGAGCGCTGGGTACCGGGCGCGCCTGCGCTCATGGTCGATTACGTCGCCAGCGAGGGCGACATCCAGATCGGTTGGCTCAATCAGCGTGAGGGGCGCGCGCTCACGCTCTACATCGACGCGGAGAGTCGCGTGTCGCTGCAGCTCGGTGACAAGGGCCGATGGCAGGCCACCGATAACCCTGACCACACTCAGCTCAAGACCGCCGTGCAGACCTTTTTCGCGGGCTGGACGCCGCGTGAGCAGGTGACCGGTGGCTAGCCTCATGCAGTGGCTCAGCGAGCCCGCCTGCAAAGCCACCGAGGTATTCGGGCAGTGGCTCCCGGTGGGGCTACCGGACCACCCGACGCGCCTGCAGCTCTTGGCCTGCTTCATCAAGATGGATGGCGGCGGCTGGGGCGTGCACCAGGGCGGCGGTATCTACGGATCCACCGGTCTTGACCAGGGCCAAGCCATGCTCGCCCTCGAACTCCGCAGCTTCGTGCGCGGCTGGCTCCTGGGCGGCGACGCTATCGAGGAGGAGCAGTTCCAGCTCGCGCTCGACGCCGAGTGGCAGCGCGTGCGCGCCCTCTCGGCCCAGGATCCCGAGCCATGAGCGCCCGGGTGTGGTGGCGCCTGAGCGGCGGCCTACTCGGCAAGATCACCGAGCGGTACCACGTGCTCAACGACACGAAGACCAGGACGCTCTGCGGGATCCTTATGCCGGAGTCGTTCGGGAGATTTGGGGGAGACTCAGCGCGCGAGCAGGCGAAGCGCCGCTGCTCCGTGTGCTGGATCCGGCACCGCACTGCGCGGGAGAGCTACGATGTCCACTGACCTCAACCCCTGGCTCGAGAGCACGGTGCGCAAGGCGCAGCGCATCTGCGAGGACTCCGATCGGCGCTGGCGCACGGACCGCATGTTTCTGGAGCTGGTGCGACGGGTTCACTTCCTGGCGAGCACAGGCGCTCACGGCGCTCCCACCCCTACCATCGAGCGCGTCGACAACGAAGGGCAGGTATCGCTCCTGCTCGAGTGGCACGACCGTGAGTCGGGCTGGCACCTGTACTTCGCCGTGCGGCGCCAGTCGCAGCAAAAGCCGGTCGTGGTGCTCGACTTCTGCGGCAACCCCGACTCATACAGCGCCGAGGCGCCCTCGCGCGAAGACATGCGCAAGGCCCTGCACGACTACTTCCACGCCTGGAAGGTCATCCCATGAATAAGTCACTCGCTGTGGCGCTCTTGATGGTGCCGATGTCTTGCAAGGATCCCCTGCCGCTACCGCCTCCCCCCACTCACGCGGAGCTACTCCAGCAAGCGCGGGAGAGCGCAGAGCTGATCCAGGCCACGCCGTGTGTCGATGTGGCCTACGACATGGCGAGATACGGCGTCATGCTGACATGCTCTCGACCTAACCAGACATTGTCATGGTAAAAGGACGCTCGCGGCGAATCCTACGGGGTCTGCCGCTGTCAGCGCGCACCACGGGAGCAAGTGGCGCGATGAGACCCTTCGTGATTGCCGCGGTAGTGCTCGCTTTACTGCTGCTCTCGGCGGCGCTCGTGAAAGCGTACGATCGGGCGCCGCTCTTCTGGCAGACCAGCGTCAATGACGGCGGCATCACGGTGCGGCGCCTGCACGACGCTCAGGCGCAGACCTACTGCTACGTGGTCTATGCCGACCCGAGAATCGAGTCGGTCGACTACACCACCCAAAGCTTGTCGATCAGCTGCGTGAAGATCCGATGACCAACGCGCACGCCACACGGGAGCTACTCGTCGAGCTGCGCCAGCGGCAGACCGAGGCCTTGGCCGTCGGCGAACGCCAGCTTCCGATCGACACGATCGATCTCGGCTGGCTGCTCGACCTGGCCGAGTCTGCCGCGTCCGGCCAGGAGTCGTCAGCCAAGGGTGCCGCTCTTCTGGATAAGATCGCGGGCACCAGCGGCAGGTTTGATTATCTCGACGAGCTAGAGCAGACCGAGTCGACGCAGATCCACATGCAGCAGCACCCCGAGTACTGGCAGCAGATCCTGGCGTCGGTGCTCAAGGGGCAAGACGAAGATAGCGACTGCCTGGAGTCCCATGTCCTATAGCGACGACGAAGTGCAATGGCCGTACTGCGGGCACGAACAAGGCGACTCGTGGGAGTTGGGACGCGGCGGCGAAGGCGACGGGGAGACGGAGTGCGGCGAATGCTTCAAGACCTTTCGCTGGAGCCGCACCCTGAGCGTTTCGTACGAATCCACGCCCATCGTGGGCCCCCACCCGCTCACCAGCACCGAGCAGCGGTGGGACGCGGAAAACTTCCCCCACGGAGTGCCCGCCGATGTCGACGACTAAATGGACGCCAGGTAACGGATCGCACCTGCGCGGCGGCGTGGCGGCATTCATCCGTGTCGAGCAGCGCGACAAGGACCACAAGATCGTGACCACCGCCGAGATGGTGGGTGTCCGCGACAAGGGCGCCTGGTACGTCGCCGAAGAGAAGCTGCATTTACTCGACAAGCGCGCCACCGTGGGCGACTACCGACTCATCACGCATTATCGACTTAGCGCCCACACACATCACGGAAGCGATCACGCGAGCGACCACGGAGCCTTCGCTAACGAAGGCCCTCAGATGGATTGCGGTCTGCTGCATGGTCTCAACAACTGGGAGCCCATGAACACCCCTGACGTGTCTGCTGTCGCGGTTGCGTTAGCTGTCGCTGAGAAGCGCGGCCGTGACGGGACAGGCGAGCCCCAGCCCGAACCTGTTCCCGTCAAGGCAACCGTCCGCGAATTCGTCGAGGAGCGAAAGCAGACACTATCCGAAGCGCACGACTCACCACTGACGCAAGAGGCGAACCGGACCCACGCTGCTGTTCTAGCCGCAGTCGTCGAGGCAAAGCCAGCGGAGCCCTCAATGTTCAGCGAGCCGGCGCTAACCGCCGCATGGGAGGGCGCCCTGAAGCTGCTCACGGAGTCCGGAGAGGACGTGCCGGCTTTGCTTCGGGCTGCGGCCGACAACGTCGAAAAGCACGGGCACGGCAACCACGTATTCCCGGACGTGTTTCCTGCGGACGACCACGACGACGAAGAGCGCGACCCGGTGAACGGTCAGTTGGTGTCCGCTCGTGTTGGAGTCGAGGCAAAGCCAGCGGAGCCACCCTGTCACTGCTGGCCCCTGAACATCAAGGGCGAGGTCGAGCACAGTGCCGGGTGCCCATCAGCAGCGGAACCATCACCGTTTCCGCCAGCTCCACCAGTAGATCCCCGCCTAGCTCACGCCCTGGCCAATCCGCCGGGGCCGAGGCATGGGGTGGAGAAGGCGGACCCGCTAGCCGAGGGCGCGATGTGGCACGTCAACGCCGACCGGGGGATTCTGCTTGAGGTGCTCGGCGTGGAGCGCGGCGTTGGGTCTGACGGAGAGGATGTCGTTCGCTACCGGTACGCCGCGACAGGCGCCGCTCACGAGCTGTCGCTGAAACACTTCTGGGCGACATTCTCACCAGAGCAAGGAGAGAATCCAAGCCCCATGAAGGCGCCTGAGATGTTCGCGATCGGCAGCCCCAGGTGGCCCGGCGTCTCGAAGATCACCGAGGAGGCTGGCGAAGTGCAGCAGGTGATCGGTAAGCTGCTGGGCACCGGCGGCGAACGCAATCACTGGGACGGATCAGATCTGCGCCAACGGCTCATCGAAGAGGTTGGCGACGTGCTTGCCGCGGCGGATTTCGTGGCGATAGCCAATGACTTCGAGGCCGAAGTGCGGGAGCGCGCGCGACAGAAGCTCGCATTGTTTTTCAAGTGGCACGGCGAGTGGCTGCCACTTCCGGAAGAAGAGAAAGCAAAAACCGAATGAGTAGCAAAGGTCGAGCGGCGTCCGGGTACAAGCCAGACCCGACGGGGTTCTTTCAGACCCCAGAGTATTCGACGAGGGCGGTGATCCCTGAGTTGGGCATCAAGCCCGGCATGCGGATACTCGAGTCAGGATGCGGCAAGGGTGCCATCGCGCGCGTGCTACGAGAAGAGTTCGGCAAAGATCTCCACATTACAGGAATCGAGATCGACAAGAGGCGGGCTCGCCACGCCCAAAAGGCCAAGGTTGACGATCTTCAGGTGTTCGATAAGGTGATAACCGCAGATTTTCTGCAGCTGGTACCACCAGCCGACTTAGAAAAGTTCGACCTCGATCTTTCGAACCCATGGTTCGAGATCTTCCAAAAGGTGGCGGAACAAAGCTTCCGCTTCGCCAAGCGCACCTGCCTCCTCTTGCCCGTGAACACACTGGCAAGCAAGAAGCGTTTCGACTGGTGGGAGAAATACCCGGCGCACCTACGGATCCTGGATAAGCGCCCAAGCTTTGCCAAGTCAGTGAAGTGTTCGACCGGAAAGAATGTGTGCAGCTACCAGGAGTTGATCGCAGTGGACGAGGCACACCAGAAGGTATGCCCGGAGTGCGGCGAGCCAACCGAAACCACGTCGTCTGACTCCAATGAATATGGATTCTTCGAATGGGGACCAAGTATCACCGAGGGCAAGTGGAGCGGGTTGAGGACCCCGCCGCGCCGTAAGCCCACTGCATGAGAAGGACTCCCCAGAAGGTTCCGATAGCGGAGAGGTTCTGGTCGAAGGTCAATCGAAATGGACCGGTACCGGAGCACCTGCCGCACCTTGGGAAATGCTGGGTATGGATAGCCAGCACGAGCGCGATTGGTTACGGCCAGTTTTGGTTCGACAACGCCATGGTGCCAGCGCACCGCGTGGCGTGGTACCTAGAACATGGTCAGAGGCCCACGTTGTTCGTGTTGCACAAGTGCGACAATCGACAGTGCGTGAGACCTTCTCACCTATTTGAAGGCACCCAGCTGGCGAATATCGCCGATCGTCACGCAAAAGGCAGAACCGTCATGCCGCATCAGATCGGCACGGATCACTACAACGCTCTTCTGGATGAAGACAAGGTGCGCAAGATCCTGCACCTGCTCAAGATCGGCCGCGCTCAGTCATTCGTAGCTAAGATGTTCAGCGTGACCAGAAGCTGCATCCTGCAGATCCACCTGGGTCACACCTGGAAACACGTGAGGCGTGAATAAGCGCCAACAGCGCCCCGTCCAACCGAAAGAAGCGTCCCCATGATGACCCTGAAAGACTGGCTCGCCCTCAACCCCAACCACCGCTGCACCCTGGCGGCGCAGGCCGGTGACCGCGTGAGCGCGTTTCTCCACGGCGGGGAAGGGATCGACCAGCGCCTGGTGGGCGACGGCGCCGACGAGACCATCGCCACCCGTCACGCGCTCGAGAACCGCGAGCGCATTAAGGCGGCGCTTCCGTGAAGCAGCGGCTCATCCGGCTGCTGCTTCGGTGGCTCGGGGTGCCGGTGCCTAAGCTGCCGGATCTTCCCATCTTCGTGGTGGTGATCGACGGCCAGCGCGTGGCCGACGTGACCACCAACCGCAATCGCGCTATCGCCCTGTGTCGCCAGACCGATGCCAATAGCCAGCACGTGCGGCTTTGGCGCTACGGCGCCATCGCCTCGGAGAAGTTCTCCGTGACAGGCTCCCCAGGAACTTGATGAGCCGATGGTCAAAACTCCTAGAATATCTCATCACCGAGTGGGGGCTCACCGCATCAATCTGCATGGCGTCGCGCTCCCGCGTGAAGCGCGCCCTCGGTCTCCTGCTGACTCTCGTTGCGTACTTGTTTATTCTGCTCCTCGTCGGCCTATGGATGATCGTCGGGAAGAAGCCGAAGCGCCAGTCTCCTGCCCGACCTGCTTGAGCCACGGCGTGGTGTTTCAAGGTCAGGTGGTAGCGGTGGAGTTCGATCTGAGCAGCACGAACCACCCCGCGCCAGACTCCGTCGGCGACCACTACTGGTACCCGGACGCCACAACCACGCACTACACCTGCGCCCACGACCATCGCTGGAAGCGCGTCGTCAGTAAGCCCTGCTGGTGCGGAGCGACAGCATGACCGGGCACGGCGACAAGCTCCCCCCGAAGCCCGAGAAGATCCTGAAGGCGTTCGAGGTGAGTGAGGACTTTCACATCGGTCAGCGCGACATCGTGTGGGCCACGTGTCACGCCGCCGCCCGTCGCGCGATGATGGGCGAATGGGACATGGAGTTCAATCAGGTCAAGGCCAAGCACCGGCCCCGATCTGGGCGCAAAGGCCCCGGGTTTCTATGCACGACGGAGATCTGATGAGGCACCTGTACCAGAACAGCGAAGTGATCTACTGCGCGGAGTCGCTGGAGCAAGCTGACGCGCTCTTCACTCGCGACATGGGCCAGACGCCGCAGGATCTGGAAGACGAGTTCGAGCAGATCCCCGACGACAAGCCGCTCGATGTCGGTAGCGACGAGAGCAATGGCGCCCCGGGTGAGGTCGAGCGCAAGGGGTATTGGTTCGAGACCAAGCTGGCCGGGGAGTGGGCAGCGGGCTTCGAGCCCGGACACTTCAGCGGGGGCGAATGAGCGGCTACGCCGTGCGCATCGACAAGGCGCGCCGCGCGACGGGCGGCTACATCTTCAACGTGGAGCCGTGTGACGTGGTGTTCGAGATGGTCGCGCTCGACTCCGCCCCCGGCATCATCGCCATGGTGTTTGCCGACACGCCCGGCCACGCCTGCCAGGTGGCCTGGGAGCGCGGCGCCCACATGTACGACGAGCGAACTGCTGAGCTACAGGATCCGAGCGATCTGCCCGAGAGGTTACTGCCATGAAACCAACCAAAAAGCAGAAGGAAGCGCGTCGCCTAGCGCGCGCCCGCCGCAACGCCGACCGGCAGTGGTGGCCCGGTCACCATACCCGCTGGTGGCACATCGCCACGAACGGCTCGCTGTGAGCACCCGCATCATCCTCATCGATCACGTGGTGCCTACCCACACCAAGGACGGCGACCAGTGCACGAGCTGCCCGCGGCGCACCGGCGCCTCGTGCTTTCACTTCGGTGACCTGAAGGTCAAGGAAGGCACCAAGCGCACCTTCCTGCGCCACGCCAAGTGTGCGCGTGCTGAAGAGCGCACGCGGCACGCCGCCAGCAGCGCTCTCCTGCTCGGCGGCGACTTCGAGGAAGATTGATGGGGATCAAAGAGACCAGCTACCCGCGCTTCATTGCCGTCTGCAACAGCTGCGGCAGCAAGACCTTCCCTGTCGCGCACTCCAAGACCGAAGCGCGCCACATCGCCCACCAGGACCACGGCTTCGTGTTCTCGGTCGACGTGGACAACAACGAAGTCTGTCATTGTCCCAGTTGCGCGAAGAAACCCAAGCGATGAGGGGCTGCGAGCACGACAAGATCTACTCGGGCGCCATCAAGCTCGGTAACCGCTTCTCCTGCATTTGCCGCAAATGCGGCGAGCAGTGGGACGACGCCACCTACGACCTCCATCGCGTAGATCTCGAGCAGTACCATGCGCTGCGCGTGGCGCACGGCTGGGCTGGTTCGCAGCGGCTCCCGTCGCCGCCGCGCATACCGCGCATCGAGACGCCTTCACCCGATCGCGACTCATGCTTCGTGCTGCCGACGCTGCTGTTTGCGGGGCTGTTCGTGGTGTGTGGGCTGTCGGGCGTGCCGTTCCTGGCGCCGTGGGGGATCTGGGAGACCGTCATGCCGCGCTGGATGGCGATCCTCTCCTCCGGTCTCGCTCTCGCAATGGCTACCGTTTGCTACGTCGCATGGAAGAAAGGCAGCGCATGAACGCTGAGGATTTCAAGCCGGGAATTTATCGTCACTACGGTGGCGGCGACTACATCGCGCTACAGCTGGTGCGGCACCACGAGACCGACGAGAAGTTTGTCGTTTACGTGTCTTGCTCGCACAATACGGTGAGCATCCGCGAGTATGATACGCCCAGCAAGGATTCTTGGTGCGACGTCGTAGAGTACAGCACCGGATGCATGGGGTCGGCACCGATCAAGGCGCCTCGGTTCAAGTACGTCGGGCCGGCGCCGTGAGGGGTGCTCCGAACGGCCGCGCAACGGATCTGACTGGTCTTAGATTCGGCAGATTGACTGTACTCAGGAGAGGCAGCAACACACAGGACCGCCCGCCTAAGCCCAAGTGGATATGCGTGTGTGAATGCAACCCATCGCGAGAGATTGAGGTGAGGGCAATATTGCTCAAGGGAAACAGGACCAGATCCTGCGGATGTTTGGCTAGGGATCTGACCAGAAAACGCTCGACTACCCATGGTAAGACCAAATCTCCTGAGTGGGAAACATGGCGACGCATGAAGGCGCGCTGCTACAACAAACGCAGCGACAGTTACCCTTGGTATGGCCAACGCGGCATCCGTGTGTGCGAGCGCTGGCTCAGCAGCTTCACGGCATTCCTTAGCGATATGGGGTCGAAACCGGGACCCGAGTTCAGCATCGAAAGAAAACGGGTTAACGAAGACTACGGTCCAGATAACTGCATCTGGGCAACGATTGATGTGCAGAGCAGCAACAAGCGCTCCAACAGAAAACTTCGCGTCGGAGATAAAGAGCAAACCGCAGCCCAATGGGCTAGGGATCTGAGGATCTCCCAAACTACGGTCAACGACCGTCTCGGGCGCGGGTGGTCGATAGAAGAAGCCGTCACTACGGCAAAGGGGAAGAGGACACGATGGCGGATGGGCTAAATCGCGTATTCCTTTTAGGAAATCTCGGGAGCGAACCTGACCTCAAATTCACGCAAAGTGGTACCGCTATCTTGACGCTCAGCGTCGCCTGCAACGAATCCTACCTCGATAAAAACCGCGTCCGGCAGGAGCGCGTCGAGTGGGCGCGCTGCGTGATCTTTGGTCGCCGTGCCGAGGCGCTGGCGAAGTTCCTGACCAAGGGCAGCAAGGTCTTCGTGGAGGGCTCGATGCGCTCGTCGAGCTACGAGGACCGTGAGGGAATCAAGTGCTACAAGACAGAGATCATGGTCAAGAACCTGATCGTTGGCGGCAGCAACAACCCCCGCAGCAAGCCGCGCGACCCCGCGTCGCGAGTGAGCCGAGACGATCACTACGACGAGAGTGGTTCGCGCGGAGGTGGGGGCCACGACGACGACCAGGATTATGGTTCAGGTCGAGATGACGGCGACGACAACGGGATTCCGTTCTGAGCGCACACGTGGAACTCACGATGAGAAAACCAGCAAGTTGGGTAGCGGTGCCACGCTGCGCTCGGTGCGGCGGTCGGATCTTGCCAACGCAGTACCTGTGCTCCTGCTGTGAGCGGCTCTACGGTGACGATCAGTGATAACGGCAGCGCTCGCGGTCGCCTGCCTCCTCCTCGCCCTGCTTTGGCTCGATGAGAAGCGCATGCGCCGCTTCTGGCACGAGATGTGGTGGAAGGAGGCCAGGTTCTCGGTCCGTATTATCGACGAGCGCGGGCGTGTCGATCCCGGAGAGGTGAAGGCGGTCGTCGATGACCTGATCCGAAAACACGTTCGAAACATCAAGGGCAAAGAATGAGCAAGCGCGCCGTCACCGCCAAGATGAAGCGAGCCGTAATTGAGCGGATCCTGGTGGCCTGGGAGCAGGTGCCCGATCAGCGCTTGGGGCAGCTGATCGACAACGCTCACGGTCAGCACGAGATGGATCTGTTCCAGGTCGAGGACTTCGATCTCGCGGAGCGCGTCGAGCGGTTTGCTGACGATTCGGCCAAAAGAAGGCCTCCCGGCTAGAGCCCTGCTCCGTGAAGTTGGTGGTTCGGGGGAGCGCTGGCATCATCGACAGGTGAGCACGATCTACGGGCGCAAGCACACCATCCGCCGCGGCTTCTTACTGGTGCCGCAGTCGATGACGGGGCCAGGTGGCAAGGTCTACGAGGTCGACTTGGAGTACCAGGTTTGGGACGCCGAGACAGGGAGACCCGTCGAAGACTCGCGAACGCTGGAAGGTGAGCTGCAGGGATCCCGACTCCTCGTGGGTGACCCTCACCGCGACACGCGGCTGTACGAGTACACGGTGGCGACGCAGCCCACGTCGGAGTCTAGTGACAGCTGGAAGGGCTTCCGCGCCGCGCTGGGCGACCGTCAGTGGCACGTGGAAGGCAAGAGCAAGAAGTACTACGGCCAGACGCGCGCCTGGTGGGACGGCTACAACCAGGGCCACCGGGAGAAGCGTGACCCGAGTGCTGGCTACACCCCGAACGCTGGATCCGGTGGCCTCGAAGCCAAACTGCTCGACCTTCGCCCAGCGCTCGCCGCGGCCGCGCAAGGCGTGCTCAACGAGTGGGAGCAGAACGAAGACGGCATCGACGAGGAGTTCGGGGAAGGGGGCGCCTGCGATACCGTCGCCAACGAGATGGGCGGCGTCCTAGCCCAGGCCGGCATCGACGTGACTGAAGGCGGCCATGACGGCGACGACCATGCCTACTTGATCGCGTACGACGATGAGGAAGCGTTCGTGGTCGACATCCCGCCTGGCACCTACGAGACCGGTGGCGGCTACCGCTGGCGCAAGCGCCCGAACGTGCGTCTGCAGGAAGACGACGTCGTGGTGGAGCGCATCAACCGCAGTGACATCGAGCCGGATATGCACGAGAACCCTCGCCTGCGGCACACCTCCAATGCTCGCATCGAGCTTACCACCGGTCAGCGCCTGGAGACCCGTGGTGTGCTCGCTGGTGCCTACCGTGGCCGAGGCGAAGAGCGCACGACGCACACGCATGCGGTGGTGGTGGACGACGAGGGCCGCGATGTGCGCGTGCTGTGCCCGCAGCCGCTGGATCACATCGTCGACTCCTGCTCAGATCCCCAGGGTTCGCACGATGCGCCGACGTGCCCACGCTGCCTACCGCGCTGGCAGCGCCTGCGTGGTCACACCCCGAACGGCAAGCTAGAGATGTTCAACCCGCGTGTGGATGAATCCGCCACCAGGAGCCTTCGCACCGCGAAACTTCGTGCGTCACGAGGAACGGACCTGTCCAGCGCGGCAATCGCGGCGGGCAACTACGCCAAGAGCCAGGGCGCCACCTGCTACGTGTACCAGGGCAACTCGAACATGCACCTGGTGCACCGAGCAACGCCCAAGAAAAGCGAGGCGCTGAGCCCAATCAACAACATTGGCGACAGCGTTCTCGAGATCTCTCCGGATCTCACGGTGACTCGCTGGGATGTCAGGAGACCAGAAGAGCACACCCCGAACGCCCCCGGCGGCTACTACGTCTGGGTGCTGCTCCACGATGGCACACCCAAGGACGAAGGCCCGTACGGCCCCATGGGCTTCGTTGCTGCCAAGGACTACGCGCGCATCGCCGCCCAAAACGGCACGCACGATCGCGCCGTGAGTATCGGTCTCGATCCGGCGGTGCCGAGCTTCCACATTGCTCGCCACTACCGGCGTGGCACCGGAGAGAGGATCAGCTGATGGCCACGAAGACCAAGTCACTCAACGAACGAATGGAGACTGCCGGCGAAGCCGTCAACGAGGCAAAGGAGGCGATAGACGCCGCCGAGCTGTCGAACGACGAGTGCAAGCAGGTCGCCTCGAAGCTCAGCAAGGCCTTGGATCGCATTCGTAAGCTACTCGAAGACGTGGGGGAGATATTCGACGACGCCACCGAAGCCCTGATGGCGCTTGAGTCGGCCCTCGAAGAGCAATCAGATCTGGGGCTCGATAAGCACTCCGCGGCGCTCGAAGAGGCAGGATCAGCCATCGACGACGCGAACGAGCTGGAGCTAGACGATCCACCGTTGGATGACACCCGATGAGACGCTACCAACGCAACGATGCGTTCCGCTTGGAGGCGCCACGTCCTGGTCCTGCACGTGAGACACGCTCCATCGCGGGGCTCACGACGTTGGGTCTCATCATCAACCCCAAGACCAAAGAACCCGTCCTGGCTACGACCGATGGGGAGTACGTGTCGATCCGCAGCTTGCGCCAGGAGTCCCTGCTCAAGAAGCTGGGTACTGGTTACCACTCGACGTCGCAAGAAAACTCTGCCGACGCCACGGACTACCCGCGCGTGCACACTCCCAAGGGAGTCGAGGTGCGCGGTATGGGGTACGGTACCGCGCTTTACTCGGCGCTTTGTGACGGTGCGCACCTGCGCTACCACGATCATGTCGAGATCTCGATGAGAAAAAGGGGCGACGGCATCAGCTCCGACACTAACGACCGCTCAACGGAAGCCGATCGCTGGTGGTCCGCTGCGCTCAAGCAGGGTCTGACTGAAGAGCACCGCGAGGAAGAAACCGAGGTCGATGAAAATGTGGATGTCGACGTCGAGCCACGAGAGCTTCGTGGTTGCGTCAGCGTTGACGAAGGCGAGATCACCTACGTCAACCGTGTGAACGTCGACATCACCAAGACCAAGGAGGCGATTTTCGACACATACAGCTACGAGTCACTGATCGGTCACCACCTGGTCGCTGCCGAGATCGTGGTGACGCTCCCCGGGGTCACGGCCGACGACACCGACCTGTACGTGCTCTGGCATGAAGCGCTCGACGATCCCGACGTCATCGTGAGCACCGATGAGGTGGCTCTGCTGGCGCTCGACGTGCGCGGCCTGAGCGAGGACGCGGTGAGCCTGCTGTCTCTGGCCTACCTGGCCAGCGGTCAGACCGATGCTGCCGTGGATGGCCTGCGCAACCGCTGGGAGCGCCACCTCGATCCCGGGGCTACCTCCGGCCAGGGGCGCCTTTTTAGGGCCAACGGAATGGCAGATGTGCTGGAAGCTAGGCGTATTTCCGGGTGGGACGATCTTTCAGATTTGCCGTAGGGAAGGTCCTGGTATACGGTCCGTATATCAGGCCATGAACACTGCCGCCGCCCTTGCTCCCGAGACTGAAACCATCCACCCGCTGCGCGCCGCTATCGAGAGGTCCGAGTTGGTTCACGAGGTAGCTCGCAGCGTCGTTGACGCGCTCGACGCAGACGAGACGATCGGCGCCGACGATCCGCGCTGGATTGCGGCGTGTGACGCTGAGATCGCTGCCGACGCGGCAGTTGACGCGGCCCGTGCCGCTATCGAGGGCTCGGACTGTCCCCGCCTGTGGGACCTATCCGAGGACGGCTACGTGTACGACTCGGTCATCGCCACGTCGGCTGAGGAGGCGATCGAGACGGCTCGTGACAACGTCGACCGGGGCAACTACAACGCCGCCGAGGGCACGATCTGGATCGATGTGCGGGTGCACTGCCGCGAGACCGACGAGAGCGCATCGGGCACGGTCCAGTCTGACGAGGACGAGCCGGACTGCGAGAGCGACGCGGGCGTGCACGACTGGCAGAGCCCGATCGAGCTGGTCGGCGGCATCAAGGAAAACCCCGGCGTCTGGGGCCACGGTGGCGGCGTGATCATCACCGAGGTGTGCATGTGCTGCGGCTGCAAGCGCACCACGGACACCTGGGCGCAGCGCCCCGATACGGGCGAGCAGGGGCTCACCAGCGTGAGCTACGAGACTGGTGCCTTCATGGCTGAGGAACTGGCTGAGGTGCAATCGTGAGCCGCTCCGTCAGCTACGTCACTAGCCTCGACGGCTGGGGCGCCGAGCCGACCGAGGACGAGCAGGCGTCGTTTTGCTCGTACGTTGTGTATCGTCTCGAACAGGCGTATCCCGACAGCGAGGTAACAGCCGAGGTTGACCCGCGCGCTCTGACGTCTGTCGCGCGCAGCGATGATCCGATGCTTGATTGTGCCGAGGTCCGCTCGTACGTCGGCAACGAGGTGTGGTCGGATTGGTGCGGCGGCGCGCGGGCGCCGGGCGATGTGCAATCGTGAAGCTCACCCCTCAGCAGCTTGCCGACAAGAGCGGTAGGCTGCTCGTTACCATGGTGGATGGTCGCATCGCGATCGTGCTCCCGCCGATCTCTGGCACAGAAGCAGCAGCCGCGATGATCGCGCGCGTAGCCAAAGCACTCCAAAAGGCCGGTCTTGGCACTTGGTCGTCGTAAGCCAGCCCAGAATTTGTAGAACTAGTCCAGCCGGGTGTAGCCTACCGAGGTGAGCATCCGCCTCGACGCCGTCAGCGCGCTCCTGCGCGAGTACGAACGCTTCCCCTCCGGTCGCCCCGCCGTCTATTGGCAAAACGTGCTCTCGCCCGGCGAGATCCCCCCGAAGGATTGGTGCGGCGCGTTCGTGCTGTACGGGCTGCACCAGGCAGGGCTCGCGCGTGACGTGCGCTGGATCAACGGTATCGGCTTCGCGGCGCCCGAGGAGCTGCCGACCACGCGCGATCCGAAGCCCGGCGATCTCCTGTACGTCGAAGAGCCCTTCCAGCACCACGCCATGGTCGTCGACTACGACCCCGCAACCGGCATGGTGCTGAGCGTGGACGGCAACCAGCCGGGCATCGCGCTCGTGCGCCGGCACATCTCCAAGGTGCTGATCTACTCGATCCAGCAGTTCGTGGACGCCTGGGAGCAGGAGTTTCACTGGGGTCCGGTGTTCATTGGAGCGGCGGTGGTGGCTGCGGCATCGTGGATCTGGCTCGAGGGCGTCCCTGCCCCTATCGAACGCGGCCTTCAGCGCGTCGGGCTCTAACCCGGGCTTGCTGGCGCCGGCCGCTACGTGTTACCAGATCTGGTATGGCCAAGCTCCACCAGCTCATCTATTCGTACTCGGCAATCATGCCGTTCGATCGTCACTGCCTGAAAAATGGTGACGAGGTCGAGCTGCAGGTGCCTGCGCCCAACATCGAGCTGCCCGAAGGGTCGTACCTGGTGGCGCTCGGGTTCGAGTTCGATCCCTACGTCGAGCGGCACCTGTTCGTGAAAGCTCACGTGGGCGGTCTGGCGCCGGACCGCACATTCGGGAGATGGATCTCGGCGCCGCTCATGGCCAAGATCCCGCTTTCCATGAAGATGGACGCTCACTCACGCATCAAGTTGACGGTGCGCGCCGAATGTCGTCCCCACGAGACCGTGGAGACACTGTGCGGTCTTCGGGTCAAGATGTGCATTCCAACCGCGGCACTTCCATGATCCGCCCCATCCTCACCGACAACGCCCCGCTGCTGCGACAGATCGCTGACGAAGTCCGGGTGGGCGACATCGCCACCGCCGGAATCCAGGGCATCATCAACGATCTGGTGGCGACGGCCAAGAGCACCCCGTGCGCCGGCCTAGCCGCGCCGCAGATCGGCGTGTCGCTGCGCGTCGTGCTGCTGATGGAGCCTCTCGTGGTGCTCGTGAACCCCGTCGTGACGCCGGTGGGCAGCGAGACGGCCACCAACTACGAGGGTTGCCTGTCGGTGCCGGGGCTCCGCGGTGAGGTAACGCGGCCGCGCACGGTGCGGGTGCAGGCGCTCGACCGGAGCGGCAAGGCGGTCGACATCACCATGACCGGCATGCGCTCGGCTGTCGTGCAGCACGAAGTGGATCACCTGAACGGCATCCTCTACACCGACCTGGCGAAGTTCACGTTCGAGGACAAGGCGGTAGCGGCTCCCCAGGTTGATCCGGGGCGCCCGAGCCCTGACGGCGGCAAGAAGACCTTCGTGGTGGACTCCCAGGATCCGGTAGGCGGAACGCAGTACTTCGCCTGGACCTTTCACGAGAAGGGCCGCCTGGTCGAGGTGCGCATCGAGCCCGGCAATGCCCTGGTCACCGGCGCATGGCTCTCGGGTACGCGTCTCCGCGCCAAGGACTACCGAGCGGCTGCCGCCAACGAGCGGCTCCTGGGCGGCCCCCAGGGGCTCCACGTGCAGGCCGGCGACCAGCTGCGGGTCGAGCTGCGCATACCCAAGGGCAAGAAGCGCATCGTGGCGGAGGCGGACTTCAACGGCGCATGAATAACCGAGCGACAACGATCGTCGTATCCTGCGGCCATGGCTGAGAACCAAGGACAATCAGGTCGAGAGGACGGACTGCGCGACGACCAGTTTCCGCACAAGTTCACGCTGTCGCCGCAGGAGTTTTCGGAGGCGCTCCTGGATTACCTCCAGAAAACCAAGCGCATTACCACCAGCGCGCAGATCGCCACAGTGCAACCGCACATCCCCTACTCAGAGAAGTGCCACGTCTGGGTCTACCTGAAACACGCGATCGATCCGCGCGGCCACATGAACGAATCCCTAGGACTCGTCCAGAAATTCTCGGACGAGGGTGTCGCCACTTTTGAGTGGACGGTGCAAAAGACTTTGGTGTGGTGGCAAATCACCTGGGAAGCGACGCCCCAAGCAGAGGGCATGGTGTGCCTCTACATGCGTGTCCGCGGCAAGGACTGGAACAAGAGCAGCGATCCCGTTGCGCTCAACGGCCAATGGGATCCCGGCATCCTGCCCGTCAACTTGCACCAGGGTGACCGGATCGAGATTGGGTTTAAGGGCAAGCCTGGAGAAGCGGTTCGCGCGGCGATTGCTCTGCGATGGCTGACAGATTAGCTAGGTGATGGTGGCAGGCCGGACGCAAATTACCGAGTGTGGTGTGCAGTGAGAAGTGCTTCGTGAGTGGTGGTGGCAGGGGAAAGCCCCAAACGTATTCGGGTGAATGGTGTGCAGGAACAACGTCTTCCTTGGGTGATGGTGTGCAGGAGTTGGCATCGATCGACACGAGTGATGGTTTAGTGCAGGGCTGAGCCAGTACCACACCCAAAACGCCTAGCTGAGCCAGTGCCACACAGCGCCGGCCCAGCCGGCGTAGCCACGCGCCGTCGGGTGGATCTGGTCGGCGGCCCGCGGGATCTGCAGGCGCTCACTGTGGAAGTAGTGGTAGCGCGGCGTCAGGGCGCCACCGGCGCTGTCCTGGATCATCGTGACAATGCCGGGTGACGGTGGGCTCGGGAGCGTCGGCGGGCCGATCCAGACGACGTGCTCGGGGCCCAGGCCGTAGTCCGTGGCGCGCGGCCAGGTGGTGAGCACCTCGAGCAGCTTGTCGAGCTGCGCCTTTTGCTTGGGCACGACGTCGGCTCCCCGCATGAAGGCGTCGTTGGTACCGAGCGACACCAGAACCAGATCGGGCCGGTAGCTCTCCACGAGCTTCTTCAGCTCGGCGCTTGACGCCCACTGGTCGATGCGCGTCCCCACCGTCGCCAGGCTCTTGAACTCCACCCCCGCCTCCTTGGCGAGCGCCGAGAAGTAGGGGGCCATGCCGACCGCCAGGCTGTCGCCCACGAGCAGCACGCGCATACCGCGGCGCACGCGCGGCCCGTTGAGCAGGCGCACCATGCCCAGGCCCGCCACGAGCACCAGGCCCGCGTACAGCCACGACTTAGAGGAAGGTCGCATATTGGTGCACCAGAGACTTCACGTCGCGCCGTCGGGTATAGAGCGCCATACCCACGAGGGTAGCGACGATACCACCAAAGGCCCACGCCACGAAGCTCGCGCCCACGCTCACCTCGATCGCTGGGCGCTGCAAGGCGCTGGCGACGACGCCCTCGACGGTACCCACGACGTCGCCCACGGTGATGACGCCGTCGTGGTTGCGATCGAGGCCTGAGTTCTGGGCGTAGCCGGTCTGGCCGGAAGAGAAGAGCACGGTGCTGGGGTCGCGGCCGATGTAGGCCGGCATGAACACCGCCAGGTAGTAGTCACCGACGACGCCTGGACGGATCTTGCTGAGGTACGGACGGAAGAACTTCTTCACGTACTCGAGCTGCTGCACGTTGCTCATGCGCGCCAGCTCGCTCGTCGTGACCCCGACAGAGGTCATGCCGGGGGTCGCTTGGTTGCGGAGAGGCATGAACTGAATCAGCCCCGTCGCGCCCGAGTCCGGGTTGCGAATCGACGGCGAGTAGGTGCGACCCGTCTCGATGGCCATCACCGCGGCGATGTAGCTCGGGTCAAGGCCAATGCTGAGCGCCATCTCCGCCAGCGCGCTCCGGAAGGAGAAGGAGGTCTGCCGGAGGCCGGCGATGTCGAGCATCAGCACGGACAGCAGGATCGCTCACCCGTCGTCAAACGCCAAATTGGTCACGGCGCACCATGCGCTTTGGGCCACGAAACCCGTGACCTCCTCCGATCCTGCACGTCACTCGCGGACCGCACCCTACCGCGCGCCTTGCGTACCGTCCACCCGTCCTGGTAGAACCTGGTAACGACCAGATGGCCAAGAAAGCAGTCGTGAAGAAGCCCCCTACTCAGCAGCAGCTCCTGGCTGTCGTGGTCCGCGACAAGGGGGGCGGCAAGAAGGTCGCTAAGGAACTGCGTAGCTCGCAGCAGTCGGTGAGCGCCTGGGTCATGGGCCACTGGCTGCCGCGCGCCGATATGCAACGTAAGATGCTCAAGCGGTACGGAATCCCGCTGCCCTGGGTGCTGCATGTGGAGGCCACGGTCGATGCCTGACGACAAGGCAGCGCCAGTCCCCGCGACGACAGCAACGCTCCCTGTTGAGTCCGTCTCAGCCCCACGCGTCATCGAAAACCCGATGATGTCGTGGATGCGGGGCGGCACGCTCACGACCGCCTACGAGAACCAGCTCGCTCAGCAGAAGCACGCCGCCGAGCAAGCGCGCAAGGTCGAGGACGCGCGCACGCGGGCAACCCAAGATCAGCCCGACAACGCGCGCCAGCACAAGATGGTCGTCGGTGGCAACAAGCACCACGCGGGCATCGTGCTCGTGGTCAAGCACCCCAAGGACAACACGGTGCTCGACTACATCGAGTGCGAGCTGACCGTCGATCCGTCCGACGGCACGTCGCTCATCCTGATCATGGCGTGCGCTTGGTGCGCGCTGCGCGACGTGACCGACAACTTCAAGTTTTCGCAGAAGCACAAGCGGTTCGAGCTGGATACGAAGCGCCAGGGTGAGCTGTGGGTCAACCCCCAGAACCCCCGCCACATCGTGACGCTCGCCGGTACGATCCAGCTCCTAGAGACGGTCACCTGCCCCAACCTCGGCTGCGGCAAGCGCTTCGTGATCGACGACAGCGTGATCCGGGAGAAGTGAGTGAGCGCGCTCAATCACCTGGAAGAGCTAGCCAAGGCCGCGACCGCCGGCCCCTGGTGCGAGCACCCGAATGGCACCAGCATCTGGAGCGGTTCCGACTACGACACGTCAGGCGTGCTCCCTCAGAAGCACCTGCTCAGCGCCACCAGCATGTCAGCGCAGGCGGTAGCCGATGTGGAGTTCGTGGCGGCGGCCAACCCGGAAGTACTGCTCAAGATCGTGGCGGCGCTGCGCGCGGCGCAGGCGGTGCGTGACGAACTGGCAGGGAGCTGCCACATGACGCTTGACTCGGTGACGCGCTTCGATGCTGCCCTGGCGGACGTCGAAGATTTGTTCAAAGGAGCGGCAGGATGAGCCTCCCCTGTTACGAGATGGCAGCGAAGCTCGCCGATGGCGAAAGCCTCGACGAGGCGCGGGTTTTTCTCGAGGTGACGCATCCGGATACGATCCGAGAAGAGTCACCGCCTCACTCGTGTGAGGCTTGCGAAAAGTTTATCCGGGAACGGCCAGATCTTTTTACCGAAAAACCTGGTCGCTACCAGTCGCGCTGTTCAGCAGGTTCATGGGTGCGCGTGAGGACACTCGAGCAAGCGCTCTGGGACGTAGCTCACCTGCGTGTTGATCAGCTGGCGCTCACCCCGCTGGCCCGGCAGCAGGCCGCAGAGGTGCTGGTCGGCGCGGTGTTGTGGCACCTGCATGATGGCGTTGGCTGGGGTGGTTTACCAGGAGCAGGAAAAACGATTGCGCTCATGGGATTCGAGGCTGTGTCCCGAACGCCTAGCGGGTTCGAGAGCGGGCGCCATAGTTGGCAGTTGGTGCTTGACCCCTGACAGCAAGCTCTCGATTGGAGCCCTCAAATGAAGTCTGAAGCTGACGGGCAGTGGGCGCGCGCGCTTAGTCTATCCAGAGAGCTTTCCGATCTGCTGGATAAAATGGACCGGCTCCATCGTCCGATCGATGTCGATGAGCTGGCTAACTGTCACGCTGCTGTGCGTACGATGATGGGATCGTCGCCGAAGTTCGTGGAGGACGAGAACGACATCTGGCCCATGACGAAAGGTCACGAGTTCTGGGTGGGGCCACTTCGCATCAACGGTAGCCACGTCGAGCAGCTGCGGTTCTACCCAGACTACGAAGAGCACGAGAATCTAGTTTGGTGCAGGATCGCAACGATGGACGGAGATCTGCCATGACCAAGGGAATCACCAAGCGCACGCCGCCGGACAAGATCAACGAGGATGAGGTGGAGCTAGCGCTCGCTCGCAACCTGACGACCGAGGAGATCGCCAACCCTGAAGCCACGTCGCGCGTCACGGCGCTGCTGCGCGCCGCCATGGGCAACGAAGGCTCCGGGCCTGCGCTGGCGCACGAGGCGATGCTCTACGTCATGCAGGCCGACTCCGTGAAGTACGTGCGCGACGACGACGGATCGCTGTGGCCGTTCGTGGAAGGTGAAGAGTATTGGCGTGGTCCGTTGCGGCTCACGGGCGAGCAAACGGTCGAGCAGGCGCGCTTCTACCCGGAGATCGAAAAGATCGTCTGGGCGTCCCCCTGGGACAAGTGATGGCAGCAGGTGCAAGAGAGCCAGCGCCCGAGCCCCACGGTAGCGTGGTGCTGGGAGCGTTCGTGGTCGGAGTGATGCTGGGCATGGTGCTATTGTGGGTGTACGCCTCGAACCGCAACTGGTGGACGCTGCACCAGACGACGTGCGCGCGGGCCCACGACGCCTGCGCGTAGGCCACCGTGGCGTGCCAGGGCGCTGAGGCAGCAATGAGGACCAAGTGATGGTGTAGGCAGGTCAAAGTCGAGCGTAACAAGTGCGGCAGGTGAACAAAGCGTAGCGATGGCGCAGGGCGCCCGTTGAGGTGATGGTGATGCAGGGCATTGGCGAAACAAGAGTGATGATGCAGGTGCCAAACGGTGTGAATGCAACAGGCGAGTCTGACCATGGAACCCGATGACGAGCTGCCCATGGCGGCGTTCTTCGAGACGGACGTGGCGGCGATTGCCACGCGCAAGGAGATTGGTAACGCCCCTTTCTTTGCGCACAGCACCGCAGCGGCGCACGAGACGGGTGTGCTCTACCAAGGAGAGTTCGAGACGCCGGGTGACGGCACTGCCCGCGCCGTGCGCGCACATGCGACGGCGCTCGCGGCCACCGGCATCCCGGTGCTCCTGAGGTCGTTCTCGGGCGTCGTGGTGTCGGCTGATGGCGTGGCGGAGCCCGTCTTCCTCGCGGGTATGCCCCCCGAGGTCGACCGGGAGGTGGGGCACCTGCTCAAGACCTCCATCGCCAGCATGCGGCCGCTCATCAAGCACGTGGTCATCCGGAGCCCCGAGCACTGCCGGCAGCTCCTGTTGCCTCGCGGCGCAATCCCGCTCGAGTCCCACGACATCGAGCAGTACCTCAAGCTCCGTAACGCCATCTACTCGAACACCATCGTCTACAGCGTCTGGGAGCGCGACCGCATCGATCCCGGCATCGCCGAGCAGCTCGCGATGGTCAAGCAGTGCTGGGTGCCCTGCGCCCACAACCGCGACATGCTCATCCGAAGCGGCGTGCCTGCGGACAAGGTGCACGTCGTGCCGCACCCTTACCTGCCAAACGATCCGCTGCTGCGACTCACCCGGCGCCCCACCACGCTTCATGGTGGCGCCAGGCGCTACTACTCCATCGGTCGGTGGGAGCCACGCAAGGGGTTCGATCAGCTCATCCTGGCGTTCCTGCTGGCGCACCACCCGGACGACAACGCCTCGCTCACCATCAAGTGGTCAGGCAGCGGGCAGTGGCCCGGTTACGTCGCCGCCGATCGCGTGCTCGCTAGCGCCGCCGCCGATCTGGCGGTGCGGTCGAGCGGCTGGACCGCGCAGTCGATCGCGAGTCGGGTCAAGCTAATCGGTGGTCGAGTCAACGAGTCGATGATCCTAAAGCTCCACCTCGACCACAACATCTACGTCTCGGCGAGCCACGGCGAGGCCTGGGGTCTGCCAGCATTCGACGCGAAGCTCGCCGGCAACCGTCTGGTGTACGTGCCATCGGGAGGCGTCGAGGACTTCGCAGCCGACAGCGACTGCGCCGTGGACGTACGCGACGAGCCCGTGCACCCGAGCTACCGCTGGGAGGCGGATGCACAGTGGTCCGGCTACAGCGTCCGCGATTTGGCCCAGGCCATGAAGAGCACGGCGCTTCCGGAAGGGTTCGAGCGGCCGGCGTTCTTCGAGGAGCGGTTCTCGCTGGCGGCTGTCGGAAAAAAGATGCGCGACCTGGTAGATGCCGCGCTTGCGGGTTGAATACCTTCGGAGTATACATCGTCTACAAGAACATGACGGATTCGGTGGCAGCGAAGCGCATGTACGCCCTGACTGAAGAGGCGCTGGCCAAGTGCATGGCTGGCTACCGCGAGGGCCTCCTGGCGTCCAAAGCGGCCAAGACCAGGAGCAGCGACGCTCAGCAACGGATACGCGATGCTGCCGACGCAGATCTGCTGCAAATGATCGCCAATCTTAGTCAGAACACCGACACCGAAAGCGCCCTCACGGTCGTGCACCTACAGTGCGGCATCGCCAACGCGAGGATCGATGCGCTGGTGAAGTTTGTGGTCGAGCAGGCCGAACAGCGCGCGGACTTCGAGCAGAAGGCGCAGGGCTTCATGACCGCGGTCGCCATGCTCGACATCTGGCCAGGGAAGCGACCGTGACCAAGAAACACGATCCGGTGCTGCTCATGTACCAGCTCGCGATCCCCCAGGGATCGTTCTGGGTCACGCGTGGCCATCTTGGCCAGGAAGGGTAGTTCTCGGTCATGAGCGAACGAGGCGAGCACCACGACTGGAGCGAGCTGACAGAAGAGCAGCGCGAGACGCTCGGTAGCTGCGATGCCTGCATGGCGGCGACTTGTACGGTGTGCGGGCACACGCCGTGCCCGGTCTGCGTCGACGACTGCGATCACCACGACTGCATCGCGTGGAACCTTGAAACCGACTCAGGTACCAAAAAGCACGTCTGCGTGTTCGCTCGCTGCCCGGAGCACGCGGAAGCCCAGAAGGGTAGTTCCCGGCCATGATCATCAGCAAGGCAGCGCAGCCAAACGTGTTGGAGCAGCTGCGCGCGAACGGCCACGACGCGCACGCGCACCCGACGACTGGTGAGATTGGTTTGTGGCTGCATGAGCGCTGGTGGCGCGTCGTCGGCGGAAGCTGGAGCGCTCCCAGCTTGATCGCGGCGACGGGCTGGCCTGAGCGGTCGACCTTCGCCCAGAAGGGTAGTTCCCGGCCATGACCTGGCGGCAGACGTTCGCAAAAATGATCGGCGTGCCTGAGCACCAGGCGGAGGATGCTCTGCACTCCGAACGGGCAGCACGCGCAACGCTCACGCGCCGCAACCTGTTCGCTGGCGGCGCAGCGCTGGCGGCTGGTAGCGTATTTTCTTTTCCGACGCTTGTAGCTACTCCGGTGTGGCAGACGCCGGTGTACATGGCGCCGTTCAGTGCTGCGCTGATGGGTTTTCATTTGTTGTCTGTGGGGTTCACCCGAACATGAGCGCACGCCTTTACGGTCGAGGCCTGGGTCGCGGATCGCTTGCGGTGGTCACCGAGGGTTTCCGATCCGCGCTGGAAGCGACCGGTCTGCTAGACGGCATCGTGGCGCTCGACAAGTCTGGAGGCAGTGAGGAGGACGACGAGCCCTCCGGCGCGCTCGCGCGCGACGCGGTGTTCGTGGGTCCGCTCAATCGCGTCAACGTGATGCGCGCTGGCACCCGCCACGAGCGCCACTGGGTGATGGTGACGCCCAACAGCACCTACTTGCCGCCGAGCATCCTGCAGGAGTTGCTCACGCTCCCCAACCTGCACCTGATGTCGCCGTCGCCCTGGGCGGGCGGAGTGGTCATCGACACCCTGCGCACCATGGGCTTCCGTACCGCCTTCCACCAATCACTCACCGGCGTCGATCTAGTGAGCGACGACACCGTGCCTAAGAAAGTCTCGGTGCAGGTCGTGCGCCATGGTGTGGATCCTGGGTTTGCCGTGTCGCCCGTCGACATCGCGAGGGCGCGCGCTGACCACGACGCCGGCCTCTTTCGTGTCGTGCACTTCTCGACGACCGAGGGTCAGCGCAAGGGAACCCTGGAGCTGGTGCAGGCATGGGAGCTGCTCCAGGGCAACCAGGCGTACGCGAAGGCTGAGTTGCTGCTCGTGCTCGATCATCTGGCACGAGAGGCCCTCCTGCGTCGTCTTGCAGAAAAAAACATCAAGCTGCCCAGCGGGGCGCGCGTGATCCCGCGAGCCAACCTGAGCCCGTCCCAGATGTCGAAGCTGCTCGGGCACATGCACGTGCTGGCAGCCCCGTCGCGAGGGGAGGGCTTCGGATGTTGCCCGTTAGAAAGTAGAGCTTGCGGGGTGCCGTTCGTGGCTACGGCAATCACCGGGCATGGCGCCGGACATCTCGTAGGCGGAGCGGGGCTCATCGTGGCAAGCGGAGATCTCGGACCGATCGACGATGGGCCAGGCGCGATGGCGCCCACCGTGGACTATCACGATGAGGCCATAGCCCTCGATCTGGTGCGGCAGGGCTGGGCGCAGCTGTCTCTCGACGCAGAGTCCGGCGCCAGGGTCGTTCAAGAAACCTGGAGCTGGCAGAACCAACTCCGACATTTAGTGGAGCAGCTACGAGCATGACGACACGCCCCACCAAGACCGCAAACATCGAAGCCAACCCGTGCGGCGGAATCAGCAAGCACAGCTTTAGGCTGAGAGCCTGGGACGTGGTGCAGGTGCACCGGCTCTGGGTACCCGACAAGAGCGACAATGTAACGGTGCTCTCGCTGCAGCGTGGCGAGGCCAGTAACGGGACCAACCTGCTGCTGATGCCCGTCAAGCTGCTATACCTCAACAACGTGCTGCAGTGGTTTCGCTGGGCCGATACCGAGCGCACCGATGGCTTCGTGATTGGGCTCGACCAACCGGGGCCGCTCATGATGAGCGTCACCAAGGAAGCGCCCATCGACTGGGTCGGTCAGCATGCCGACGAGGCCCGCGCGAGCTGGTTCAAGGAAAACCCGGGCGGAACGACCGATCAGTGGTTTGCCTACCTCGCCAGTCGAATCAACGAAGGGCGCGCCTGTTGCGGCATGAACCAATGCTTCGAGCGCGCCGCCACCGGCAGCGCCTGGTGCGCCGAGCACACCGATCATATGAATAAACTCTACAACGTCTCGTCCAACCCCAAGTGACACGAGCCGCAAAGGTTTCCATGCTCGAGGCTGCGTCTGACTCTATAACACCAGGATCCTTGGCGCTCCCTGCAGAGCGCAAAGGCGAGAAGCGATCGGACATGCCGCACGCGCAAGCGTTCGGGGAAGAAAGTCTGACTGGCGCGCTCGCTAATTCACGGGAGGTTTCCTCCTGCACCATCACTCGACCGTCGTCACCAGACGGGTTGGGTCCTGATGAGGGGTCAGACGCAGTCTCGAGCACGGAAACCAGCAAGGAGATCGTGCGGGCCACGTGCCGCCTGCAGCTCGACATCTCCGAGATGTGCGCCACGACGGAGCTACGCGACGCGCACCGGCGCCGCACCTGTGGGGGCGTCGAGGGAGGCTGCGCTGCCTGCGTGGCGAGCAAGGCGCTGCGCTCGGCGCGGCGCGAGTGCGCGCGCATCGCCAACGTCTCGCTGCGCCTGCGCTGGGCTGCCGATGCGGAGTTGATCGATCGCTACCAGCTGGCGCACGGCAGAGCCCCCAAGGGCCGCGAGTGGGAGGAGACCGATCTCCGCCAGGCCATCCAGCGCGTGACTGCCGGCATGGATCCGGCTCAGCGCTCAGTGGTGCTCGAGAAGTGCGTGCGCACCACGGGCGCCGGCAAGAAGGCCATCTACCCCTACCCGCTCCTGTGTCTGCTGGCCCCTAGCCTCGCCGCGGGCATCGTCTCCGCCGTCGACCAGGCCGTGATGCAGAAGTGGAACGAGACGCGCTGGGCGTCGCTCGTGCAGATGGACAAGTCGCCGCCCCACTACAACTGGGACAACCCCATACCGCTCCGCAAGGCCGACACCAACTTGCAGCACGTCGAGGGAAAGCGCTTCAAGGTCTCGTTCTCGGTGTCGAGCCGCGACCCCAATCGCCGAGGCAAAGAGTTCTCGATCCCCATCTACGGGCGCGACGACTACCAGCAGAATATCCTCACGATGCTCGCGTCCGACGACTCGCGCATGGGCGCCGCGCAGATCACCGAGGACAGAAAGCGTCCCGGGCGCTGGTACCTACGCATCGCGTACCGAAAGCGCATCGAGAAGACGACCGACGTCAAGACCGCCGGCATCAACAAGGGCATCATCTGCTTTCTGGCCGCCGCCACCGAGGACGGTCGGCGCTGGACGCACGACGGCGCCGACATCGAAGCCTACCTGAAGCAAGTGCAGTCGCGCCGTCAGCGCTACCAGCGTCAAGTCAAATCCTCAGGCCGCATCGGCCATGGTCGCACCCGCACGCTGCGCCCCATCGAGCACTTGCGTGGCCAGGGCGAAGCGTGGCGCGACACGCGCTGCCAGACCATTGCACGACGGTTCGTGGACTGGCTCGTCACCGAGAAAGTCGGGCGGCTCTACATCGACGACTTCTCGGGCATCCGCGACTCGCTCCCCGAAAACCTCGAGAAGGGCGACTGGATCTGGAACCGCATCCAAGAGTGGCCCTTCTACAAGCTCCAGATGAAGGTCATCTCCTGCTGCGAAGAGCGCGGCATCGAGACCGTCATCCGAAACCCCAAGCACATCTCCGGCACCTGCCCCAAGTGCCGCTCCCGAGAGGTGACGCTAATCGGCAGAAAGCGCCTGCGCTGCAGCAGCTGCAAGCACGTGGTGCACTGGGACGTGGCCGCTGCTGAGGTCAATATGCAGGACGGCGAGAGCGAGCGCCGTGGTGATAAGGAGATCGAACCCAAGAAAAACGCGAAGAAACCGAGGCCAGTAAAACCGGCAACTGGACCCTCTCGCAAACCGTAATGCAGGTGCTCGGAATTACATGGCGCCCCAGCGACGGGCGCCGGAAGATACCAGAAGTGATGGTGATTGCAGGGATTTAATGAGCATTTTCGGGGGTGGTGCGTAAAAGCGCCGGAAGATACCAGAAGTGATGGTGATTGCAGGCGGCATACTTGACCGCCCGATCGAGCAGTCTGTCGTTGGCGCCGGAAGATACCAGAAGTGATGGTGATTGCAGGCCGGCGAGCAGCGCGTACTTGTCGCGGGCCGCACTCGAGCGCCGGAAGATACCAGAAGTGATGGTGATTGCAGGAGGCGCTCGTCGTCCATGACGAAGCCCTTGACGAGGTACTCGGCGCCGGAAGATACCAGAAGTGATGGTGATTGCAGGGAGGGGACTGTCAAGTCGGTTGTGGTTCTTTCGCCAGGCGCCGGAAGATACCAGAAGTGATGGTGATTGCAGGTAGACCCACGACTTCTTTGCCCTCGTTCGAGTGGTAGCGCCGGAAGATACCAGAAGTGATGGTGATTGCAGGGGCATGGCGTCACCTCTGGTGGATCCAAGTCATATCGAAGTGCTAAAGCCGAGCGGTGGATGTGCAGGCTGCTGCCAATTAGGGAAAAGGTGTGATGGATGCAGGGAACGGCCCTAACCCGCAAAACAACCGAAAACTTGTACGTCCGCGCCGAGCTGCGGCAGACTTGAACCCCATGACTCTCCAAAGCCTACCCAAGCTGTTTCCGGGTGCCGATCTCCGCGTGCGCGTCGCTAGCCGCCGCCGAGTCTGCTTCGTGACCATCCGTCACGAGGGCCGCATCGGTCGCGGGATCCACCGCGAACTGGCGATCGCCACGGCGGCCGCCGCCATTGATATGGTGGCACGCTGATGGATCGGCACCCTGCAGTGAGCTGGGTGCGATGGAGCCGGCTGCCGCGCGGCGCCTCCGTTTATTGCGAGGTCTGCTACCAAGGTGGCCCAGTAGCGAGCTTGCACGAAGTCGACGCTTTTGCAGCAGCGCACCGAGAGCACCGCACGACGCAAGGCGTCACGCACTACGCGCTCGGCGACGCCGTGGCGGCCGTCACCAAAGCCGTGGGCATCAAGGCCTGCACCCCCTGCGAGCAGCGCCGCATGGCCCTCAACGCGCTCATCCCCCGGAGGTTTCGATGATCGAAGGAAACTGCGCCCACTGGGAGCGCGACACGGACAAGCCCGGCAACCACCCCCGGGGCTATCTGGAGGTGCATCCCGAGGGACTCATGGTGCGGGTTGAGGACGACGCCTACGACGGCGAGTTCTCGAAGGAAGAAGCCTGCCGGCTGGCGCGGCTGATTCTCGCTACTTACGAGCCCGCCTAGAAAACCTGGTAGACGAGGCTCGCGCGCGAGCGCACTTCATTGCCGCGGAGATCGAGCGCCGGGAGCGCGCAAGGAAACCATGACTGAGAAAACCGACGCCGCTCTCGCAGCGCTCACTGATGTGATCAGCGAGCTGCTCACCACCGACGAGCCCAACCGCTTCATTCGTGTCGCCAACGTGGCGCAACTCACCCAAAAGATCTCCGTGCAGCTGCGCCCCATCCGCGTGAACGACGCCAAGCAGCTGGCGCGTGGTGGCGGCTTCGGCGCCAACGTCATCTACCCCAATCCGCTCGGCAACCCTGGCTACGACACGGCAGAGTTCCGTGACGATGACGGCAACGAGTATGTCCAAGGCGGCGGCCAGATCGTGCCCATGGAGCCCATCGGTCTCGGTCTCAATAACCAACAAGACCAGATCCGTCAGGTGACGATGGCCGTGCAGGGCCCACTCGAACAGCAGCGCCAGGCTAGCGCCTCGCGCGTGCGTGAGAACCAAGCCTCCGAGCTGAACGCCCTCCTCGCCGCCCGCGAAACCATCAGTCCCGAGCGAGCATCCATCATTGATCGGCGCATTGACGCGCTCCTGCAACTCATCGACCAACCCGACACGAAGGAACAAGCCCATGAAACTGACGTGGTACCTACCGAGCTTCTACGGGGACATCCGCCTGGAACAAACGGAGCCGGGTCGCACCCGAGTGACGATCTACAGCCTGACACCAGCGGAGAAGCTGGCGATGCAGGTGCTCTTGCGGGAAGCGGAGAAGGCTCGAGTGGTGGGACCGTCCTGGCACCCGCTCGCGTCGCGCCATTTAGATCTCGACTCGATGAGGGAGCAGAGCCTGGAGCTACACGCGCCGATCTCGAAGGTGCAGAAGCTGCTGCAGAAGCAGCTCAAGCCGGGCCGGGACGCGGTGACAGTCGTGCGCTTCGGGGGAGGGAAGGTGCAGGAGATGACGGAGCGGCACTTGGATCTGCTCGAATCGCCGGCTGCTCCTGCAGGTGGCCTGACTTCTGCGGAGCCTGCTCCTCCCGCGGATAACCCAGCGCCGCTCGCGGCTACCGGCACCGACGACGTCAAGGCCACCACCGTGGCGCGTCCCGTGCGCGGCTGCCCTGCCCCTGACTTCGATCAGGCCGAGGTGCGCGCGGCGCACGTGATGCGGCAGTTCTTGACGGCTGAACAGATCGAGGACTTCGAAAGCGAGCAAGCGTTCATGTCGGTGGGCGCAGACACGGGCCATCGCTACGTCATCACCTCACGCCATGCCCGCACGAAGCTCGCGCTGCGCACTCGCAGCCTTTACGACCTCGACGAGCAGATGCCGTACTGCGTGCACGACTGGGACGTGCCGGCGGCGGAAGAGATGCTGGCCCTGCACCTGTTTCTGGTCATGCCGGGCTACGAAACGTACCTGCGCGCGATCCCCCACGGGTGAGCCCATGCAGCTCGAGGACTTTGCGGCGCGCTGCGCCTGGCCTCCCAAAGAGGCGGCGGTGCGCGCGCGGCTGCAAGTGCTCGGCTTCCTGGTGAACTGTAAGCGCTGCAGCGGCACGGGGCGCTACGAAGACAATCCAGCAGACCCACGCTGCTACGGGTGCGCTGGCCTCGGCAAAAAGCTACCTCCGCTCACCGCGAGACTTGCGGCCGTGGTGCGCAAGAGACAGGATGCGGGAGATCTGGACAGCTACTACGCGCGGCTCCGCGAGCGGCGTGGTGCTTCAGGTGGTGCTGGTGACGAAAACCAGCAAGAATTGGTGAGAGAGATCGTGGCCTACGCCGGGCGCTCGCAAAGCGTAGCGCAAGTCTTGAAAATATTGGTGCGTGGTGTGACGGGTACGAACGTCTAACGAAGGTGATGGTGATTGCAGGCAGCGCGTCGCGCACCTCGCCGGTGAACTCGGCGTCGGTACGAACGTCTAACGAAGGTGATGGTGATTGCAGGACGGCAAGAGAGAAAGTCTTCAGGTCCAGCGTGCGGGTACGAACGTCTAACGAAGGTGATGGTGATTGCAGGGTGTCGCCTCGCTCAACCCAAGTCCACGCCGCGCCCGTACGAACGTCTAACGAAGGTGATGGTGATTGCAGGGTGTCGCCTCGCTCAACCCAAGTCCACGCCGCGCCCGTACGAACGTCTAACGAAGGTGATGGTGATTGCAGGAAGCCTGACCTCGTCGCTGGCGTTTGGGCCTTTCTATGTACGAACGTCTATCGAAAGTGGTGATGGTTGCAGGAAGTGCAAGCCCTAGACTGCGACGCGCGCTGTGTGAACGTCCAAAAGAAGTGCAAGGAAAGTGGTGATGGTTGCAGGGCATACTGCTGGGCCGATGGTGATTGCAGGTTGCGAGCAAGGCGGCTTGCGCCTGCCTGGCGCCGTATGTTTCGCACGAACAAGTAAGCCCGCGCGCTCGTCGGGACGAGAGGTGCCGATGCGCAGAGGGGGGGGTGCAGGGCAACGCCACGATCGACGGAGATCTAGGCGCCGCGCACCCCGCACCCCCTGGACTTTTTGGCAGAAATGACTGGGTGCCCTTAACCTAACGGGGCCCCATGGAGTTCGAGGAGATCGGCTACGCCCCCCCCCTGTCACCAGAGCCCCCGCGTCCCGTGGTGCCGGTGGCAGTAGCGAGCCCCATGCCGGCGCCCGCCATGGGGCACCTGGGCGCTCCGCGGTCGCTTGCGCCTGCCCGAGTGCGCGCCGGCTTCGGTCTGATCGCCGCTGCCGCTGGCGCCGGCACGGGCGCCGTCCTGGGCGGGGCTCCCGGCGCCGTCGTTGGACTCGCCAGCGTGGGCGCCGTCCGTAACCTGTATCGAATCAAGGGCCTGGGTTCAGCTGACGCCGAAGAGCGCAGCGAGGGCGTGCGGGCGTTGGCCATTTTTGTCGTGGCCGCTGGCCTTGCGGGATACGTTGGCTACAAGGCGTTCTTCAGCAAGGACTACGACGAATGAGTCTTCCCGTTCTCAACGATGCCCAGATGGGCATGTTTCAGGTGATTCACCCGCACCCCGACTTCGAGGCCATGTACCAGGGCGCAGCGGGCTCGGTGCCGATTGCCTTTCCTGGCACGCTCGACCCCGACGCAGGTAGGACCGGCTACGACCCCAACCTGCTCGAGGGGATCTCGACGCCGCTCGGTGGGCGCGTCCACCTGCAGATCCCGATGACCGTGGATCTGTACACGCCGCAAGACAACTACCAGTACCAGCTCGTGTGGCGTGTCCGTAATCTGGATGCGTCTAACCAAGATCTCTCGTCGGGCCGGAGAAACTCCGCCGCCTACCACTTGCCCAACGACGGCGACGGCAGAGCCGAATTCCTGATCAACGACCCACGCGTCTTCATTCCGGGCGCGAGCGATATCGAGATCTTCGAGCAGGGCGAGCCGGGGAGCGGCGCCGCGCTGCTCAACATCACCCAGCAGCGCTACGTGCCGAAGATCACCGCGCCTTGGACGCAGCCGATCTTGCCCGGTAACAAGCGGGGCATCTGGCAGCAGGGCGTCTATCAGTTTTCGAGCAACGAGAACTGCTCGGGCCCCACGTACTCTCCCCTGTGGCTCGACGCCTGCGGCGACGAGCTACTCATCCTCGTGTACAAGGTAGAAACCGAAGTCAACTGGGACTTTGCGGGCGTCGACAAGGCGTTCAGCAACACCTACGGCACCAACAACGGCACGCTGCCCATCAACGAGGCCGTTGGGATCTTGCTGTCGTGCGGGTCGCAAGGATCTTGAATGCGCCTGCTGCAGCTACCCCCGCCCGAAGCGCTCCGCCCTGCGGAGGCTGATCTTGCGTGGGTGATCGTGCCGTGCTCGAGGCCCCAAAACCTCGAGCGCGTGCTCGCTAACTTCACGCGGCAGAAGTTTCCGTTCAAGAAGCTGGTGGTGGTGCTCAACGGCGAAGCGCGGTCGCTCACGCCGATGCAGCAGCTGCGGCTCGATAACCACCAGGCCCTGGTGCTCACGAGCGATCACCACCAGAGCGCCGCCAAGAATACCGCCCTCTACGAGATCAAGAAGCGCGGCGGCGGCTTCACGGTCGTGATGGACGACGACGACTGGTACGGGCCGCAGTACCTCACCGAGGCCGTGGGCTACGCGCGCACCTACGACATCATCGGCAAGCGCCGCCACTTCGTGCACGTGCTGGGCGATCTCTGGCTCTGCACCCGCGAACTGCGCCTGCAAGAGGGCGGTTGGCTCACCGGCGGCACCATCGCCTGCTGGGCAGAGAATTGCCCCGACTACTCCGTGAAGCACGACTTTGGTGAAGACGCCGCTTTCTGCCAGGCCGCCGTCGCGCGCGGCATGACAATCTTCAGCACCGACGTCTACCAGTACCTCTACTACCGCGGCTGGTCCCAGGCGCACACGTGGAAGATGTCGCCCCAGCAGCTGCGTCACTATGAGAGCGCTCGTAGCGCGCTCGACCTCGGCCCCTGCGATCTCAGCCTCGTCACCGGCGAGAAGCTGAGCGTGCTCGGCCAAAGACTCTCGCCCCACGACGAGCGCGTCACGCTCGCCCCACCTGACACAGGATCCGAAGCCCATGTCGTATAGCTTGCTGCCGCCTCAGGGCGTTCAAGGTCTTGGATCTCTCCCGAACGGCTTCTGGCCCGTCGTGCACACGTTCGGTGTCGACCAGTACCGCGTGGTGCAAAACCCACGGCGCGAGCTGTGGAACAGGTACTGGTGGAACGATTCACCCACCGATCCCAACTGGCCGGTGTTCATTGAAGGGGTGATCCTGCCCAAGAACCAGGTGCCCTCGAGCTGGAAGATCATGGGCGGCCTGCTCGATCGCTTCCCGCGGCAGGTGTACTACGGCGGTCCCATCTCGCGCACGATGGCGGCGCAGTACCGGAAGATCTTCGAGGACTGGGCCGCCGGCATGGGCATGGCTTACGAGACGGCCATCGTGCCGGTGCAGCCCAACGCCACCGGCATGCGCCACCCGCGCACCGACTTCGTCTGGTACATCGCCAACGAGTCGCGGCCACCCAAGCAGTACCGCTACCTGCGCAACTACCAGCAGCCGAGCTTCCGCTGGATCGATCTCGGTCTCGATACCTGGAAGTACGCCAACTTCCATCGCCAAAACCCCAACGTCGTGTGAGAGGAACACCGTGAGCAGCAACACCGAGCACAAGAGCGTCCGCGAGCAGCTACAGGGTGAGCCGTGGTTCAAGAACGTGCCCGACTACATGGGCGAGGTCGTGGTGCTCATCACGGAAGCCAAGCTCCTCGGCACCGAACTCATGAAGCGCCTCGATGAGCGCGAGTCATCACTCAACGATCGTGTCGAGGTGCAGGGCGAAAAAGAGATAGCCTTCGTGTCAGCAGTGACCGACATGAGGGGCTACGTGGAAAAGATCTACGGACCAGACAGTGTGCTCAGTCGCATCGAGGGCAAGATAGCTGGGCTCGAGATGGCGAGCACCAATCGCGAGACAGCCATCGTCAGGCGCATGGAGCAGTTCGAGACCAATCAGCAGGGGCTCAAGACGTGGGTGCAGGATCAGGTGGCGAGCGTCAATAGCCGGCTCGATGAGTACGGGAGACGCCTAACCGATCTCGAGCGGAAAAGCGCCTGATCATTCGACGTTGACCGCGGGCGGCTGCCCTGACTTTTTGGTGAAAACCAGAAATCATCGATAGACTCGTGCGGGTGAGCACCCCTGGAGATCTTCGCTCGTGACCACTCGCGTATCAACCGGCGTGAGCGGCCGTGGCACTCCGCGGGTGCCACCAGGTAGCGGAAGCGGAGGCGGCACGGGCGCCACCGGGGCGACCGGAGCTACGGGCGCCACCGGAGCCACAGGCGGCGGCACCACGGGCGCTACCGGCGCTACCGGCGCGACCGGCGCGACCGGGGTAGCCGGCGCCACCTCAGGCATCATTGGGCCGACGGGCGCAACAGGCGTCACCGGCGCAACGGGAGCCACTGGCGCGACCGGTAGCGGCGCCACGGGCGCCACAGGCGCGACCGGTGAGACGGGCGCCACCGGAGCAACGGGTGCTGGCGCGACGGGCGCCACCGGCGCCGCCAGTAGCCCCGGGGTTACCGGCGCGACGGGCGCGACCGGAGCCACGGGCGCGACGGGCGCGACTGGAGGCACGGGCGCCACCGGCGTCGCTGGCTCGGCGGAGTTCTGCCTCACGGCATCGGGCTGCTGGACGTCGCTCACCAACGGAGCCTCAGCGCTCGCGCAGGTCGAGACGCCCATCAACAAGGTCAACTACTTCATCATCGAGTTCCTGCAGGCGATGCAGAGCTTCGCGGAGTGGGACTTCGCGATGCCTGCCGACTGGGACGGCGGCGCGGTCACCGCGACGTTCTACTGGCTGACGTCGAGCGCCTCGGGTAACTCCGTGGTCTGGGGCTTCCAGGGCAGAGCCTATGCGGACGGCGCCGCGATCGATCAGGCGTTTGGCGTCGCCGCTGAAGTGACTGACGCCAACAACAGCTCCGATCTCCTGAACATCTCCGCCACCTCGGCACCGATCACGTTCGCGGGAGCGCCCGCGCCGGGGCAGCATGTGCAGGTGCGCGCCTACCGCCTTGGCTCAGGCGCAGACAACCTCGCCGCGGTCGCGAAGCTTCTGGAAATTCGCGTGAGCTACGGGAGAACCTGAGCCTTGGCCAACCGGTACTGGGTCGGAGGCACCGCGTCGTGGGACGCTACCGCAGGCGCCAAGTGGGCCGCGGCGTCGGGCGGCGCAGGCGGGGCCGCGGTGCCCCTCGCCACCGACGACGTATTTTTCGACGGCATCGCAACAGGCGGCGGCCCAGCCGGCGCAATCACGGTCACCGTGAGCGCGCCGGCTGTCTGCCAAAACCTCAACTTCACGGGCTTCGTTGGCACCTTCGCAGGGGCCTCAACGCTCGCGATCTCGGGATCATTTACGTGGGGCGCTGGCATGACGCGTACCTACACGGGCGCGATGACGTTCAATGCCGTGGCTGGCGTGAACGGCATTACCTCCAACGGGATCACGTTCGGGAGCGCCATCACGTTCAATGGGGTCGGCGGCGCGTGGCAGCTCCAGGACAACTTCACGTCGACCGCGTTGATGACGCTGACCAACGGCGCCTTCGATACCAACGCCAAGACGCTGCAGTGCACCAACTGGTCCTCATCGAACACCAACACCCGCAGCCTCACCATCACGGGCAGCACGTGGACGCTCACGGGCAATACGCTCTCGTGGGGCATGTCGACGACGACAGGTCTCACCTTTAACTCGAGCGGCTCGTCGCTGATCTTCTCGAACGGCACCGCGACAGCCAATCAGTTTCAGGCGGGCGCACTCACGTATGGCGACGTGACCTTTGCTGGTTCGGGCAGCGGCATGTTTTCGATCGTCTCGGGCGGAGTCACCACGCTGCGCGATCTCAACATCACGAATACTGGTGGAGCGACCTTCTTCTTTTCCGCTGCGATCACCGTACGTGACTTCATCTTTTCCGGATTCACCGGCACCTGGTCCGGCACGGGCCCCACGAGCATTGGCCGACACTTCACGCTCGCCGCTGGAATGACGCGCCTGAGCACCAGCGCTCTTGTCTTCAACGCGACGTCGGGTGTTAGCAACATTACGAGTAACGGCATTTCACTCGCTGGCTCCATCACGTTCAACGGCGTGGGCGGCACCTGGCGACTCCAGGATGCGCTGACGACAACGCAGGGTCTCACGTTGACCAATGGAACATTCCAGACGAATGGCCAGAATGTCACCACCCGCAACTTGGCTACGTTCAACACGAACATCCGCGTGCTCGACGTCACGAACACGCTCTGGGTGCTCACGGGTCTCAATGTCGCCGTGGTCAACGTGTCTGGTGCCAACCTCACCCTCATCTCGACTGGATCGACGTTCAGGGTCGACAATACGGGCAGCCTAGTATCCGAGACACAGACCTTCAGTCAGGGGGCCCAGACGTTCAACGATGTGCAGTTTATCGGCACGGGCGCGGGCGGATTCAACTTCAACGCCAACCCTGCCGGCGCCACGTTCCGGGACTTCACGCACACGGCGCCCGGCACACAGCTCACCATCGTCGGCGACAATACTTTCAGAAACTTCACCCTCGCTAACCCGCCGCACACGGTGGTGTTGGGGTTCGGGGCAACCCAGGTCGTCACTGGCAGCCTCACCATGTCTGGTTCGCCAGGCAACCCGCTCGTGATCGAGACGAACCTCTCCGGCTCTAGCGCTCGCTTCATCGTTGAAAAGAACTACGTCAGGTGCGACTACCTGCAGCTCAAGGACGTCGTGGCGTCGGGCGGGGCCCGCTGGTTCGCTGGAAAACACAGCATCAACAATGGCGGCAACCGCGGCTGGCGTTTCACTGATGCCGCGCCTAGGCCGCCCGCGATGATCCGCTTTGGTGTTGAATAGATCCGGGAGGGCGAGACGTGTCAGGCGACGACAAGACCAAGCGCCAACCGAGCCAAACACGCTTCGCCACCGTGGTGATCGAAGAGAGCACGGCGCCGCCCACGGGGATGCCCCGCGCGCTACCGGTTCCGCGCATGCAGACGCCGGTGGGGATGCCTGCGCCGCCCCCGATCGCCCCCCCGGCAGATCTCGCTCCCGATCGCGAGAGCTACGACGATCTCGAGCAAGTGCTGCGCCTCGAAAGAATCGAGAGCGAGCGCGCCACGCTGCTCGCCCAGAACCAAGATCTGAAGCAAGAGAACGCTCTCTTGCGCGAGACGACGCCAACCCTCGTGTTTCCGCCCGCCTCGATCCCGCCGCCCGCGCCGGCAACCGCCCCTTCGCTGCCACCGCTCGACATCAACGCGCTCCGCAAGGCCGTGCAGGGTAGTCCCCTCGGTCGAGCCGCCGTGATCCTGGGCATCGCCGCCGCCATCGCCTGGAACGCCTTCAACACGTTCCGGGCTGCGGTACCCGAGAAGCGCGTGGACGGCCTCCAGGCGCGCGTTTCCCAGAACGAGCAGATGGGAGAGAAGGAGATCATCGAGCGCGCCCTGGAGCACCAGCGCACGCTGCAGGCGCTGCGTGCGCTGGAGTGTTGGGGCAAGCAAACGCGCGGCGGCTTCCAGCGCCAAGGGCTCGACCTGTCGAGCCTGCCGGCGGGGGGCATCAAGGCGCTCAAGCTGGGTGACGAAGACCCGAATCGGCCCGGCCCACCGCGCTTCATCGCTGAAGAGAAGTGCCCCGATTTCCCGAAGCTTCCGCCAGAAGGGGCGCCGCGTTAGCCCACCAATTTGGTGACCGCGCCACCCTCGTGAGATTCTGGCGGCCATGGATCCCGCAGCTGTAGCCGCCGCTAGCAGTGTTGACGTGCTCACTCAGTTCCAGGTGCTCTTCGGCACTCGCGCCGCCTACCCGCTCATCGCCACCATCCTGACGCTCGTCATCGCAGGTGCCAAGAAGAGCCCGTACACCAAGGTCTGGTACGCCAAGATCCCCGACGGCTGGCGCTGGCTCGTGCCGGTGGTGTTTGGCGGGATCATGGGCTTCGTGAAGGCGTACGAGTCCGGCTACGCCTGGACTGGCGCACTGGCAGAGACGCTGGGCGGCATCTTCGGCGTGTCGTTCATCTCGATGGGCCTCAACGCGGCGCTCAAGGAAAGTCCCCTGCCATGGGGCGGCGAGGCCGGCGGCAAACCTGCGCCCGAGCCAGCGATCTGCACCCTGTGTCGAGATCTGGGGGCCGCCCATTCGCTGCCGCATAACGGCGCCCCGATGGTGATCAAGCTGAAGCCGCTCGACACTTGACCTGCCTCACCAACCTGGTAGTTTCTGGTTAAGGAAAACATGTCGAACGACGATGACGATCGCAAGCGGCTACGGCAGGAAACGAACGCCATGGGCTGGGGCTCGCTGGCGGGCGCCGGTGTCGATCACCACGAAGCGATCAAGACGACCGTGGAGCGAGACGGGGTGAGGTTCGAGCACAACTGCGATTTCTGCGGCAAGCCGATCGGGCTCGTGGCTGAGTGGCCCGAGCTGATCATCATGTCGCTGAAGAAGATCCCGGGCGACGGCAGCTGGTACCACGACCCGAACAGCGGTCGGCTGTTCCCCAACCTGCGCTGCGGTTGCCAAAACCCCATCAAGGTGGGCATCACGCCCGACGAGTGTGCCCGCCACGTCAACAGCGGCATCTCACAAGGCAAGATCACGGTGGCGCAAGCCAACACTATCGCGCAGCAGGTATCCGGCGCCCGTTGAGGGTCGCACCCTCGCCAAGTTGGAGCTTTCGCCGAGGCGGGATAGCCTACTTGGGTGAGCTACGTCGCCCTGAACACGTCGTACTATCAGATGCTCAACCCCGAGAGCGCCTGGCATGCAGGCGCGGAGGGGTGGTCGATGGCGCCCGTTCCGGGCTGGGGTGAAAACCCTGCGCTCGTCGGACCCAAGCGCCTCGGCGTCGAGGGCCTCGGGCTCGATATCACCGTCAACGACGGCAAGGCCAACTGCGCCGTCGATCGCCAGCAGGGCGTACTGCTGGGCGTCGGCATCGGTGGCGCGATCGTGGGGCTCGCCGCGTTTCTCCTGACGAGGTCGTAATGCTAGGTAGCGCCTGCGGCGAGTGCGAGATCGTCGTCGGTGACACGTGCATCCCGTGTCCCAACGGCGCCGACTTCCCGGAGTGCGTCGGCTGCATCGACGGTATGCGCCCCGAGCGCGCCGACCTCGGCAAAGATCTCCTGATCCCCATCGTCGTTGGCGTCGCTACCACGCTCGCGGTCGCGCTCATCGCCAAGAAGCTCATGCAATGACGGCGTGTCCCAACACGTACACCGATCTCACCAACGAGGAGGCCCACGCCATCCTCGAGCCCTACTTCGAGGTGCTGCGCGACGAGTACTTCATGCCGGCAGGCATGACGCTCTGCCGCGGCACGCGGCTCCGCGTCGACCCCAGCATGCACGACACCAACCGGCACTTCGCAGCCTGCCAAGACGACGGCAGGCTCATCCTGGTGGCGCCCGAGGTCGCTGAGCTACCGGATACGCAGGTGATGGCCATCCTGGCGCACGAGCTGGGTCACGCTTGCGACTTCCTCTACCCGGGGCAGTTCGCGATGCGCGGCGAGGACGAGCCCGCGATGTGGCGCGATCCCTCGGAGCTGCAGGAGCGCCACTGGCGCCGTGGGCTCAAGGAGTGGCAGAAACGCGACGACGACCTCGTGGAGCTGACCGCCGACGCTATCGCGCACCGCGTGATGGGGGAGCGCTACGGTTACCGGGGACCGTGTCTCATCCAGGACTTTTCGGCGGCGCGGCTCAGGCCTGTGGGGCTTCGATGATCCAGCTGTTTGATCCACAGCTCGGGGTTCGGCGCGATGTCACGCCCGAGGAATGGGAGCGCCGCTGGCCCGACAGCAGTGTGCCTGGCGGGTGGCGCCTCATGTCGGTGGAGGAAAAGGCGGCATCTGATGCGCGCCTGGCGAAGATCAAAACACAAGGCGCGATCGTCACCGTGATCGCCGTTGGTATCACCGGAGCTATCGGCTACAAGGTTGCCGGAACCAAGGGCGCCGTGATCGCGCCGCTGGCGCTCTTCGGTCTGGCCTTAGCAATGGCCAATCGTTAGTTTCCGATGACTGAGCCCACCGTTTTACCTCCCGACTATTGTCCACGCTGCAAGGGCAGCGGCATGGACCCCTCCTCATGGGGCTGGCGAGACTGTGCCGATTGTCTAGGCAGTGGATCGTTGTCGCATCTAGTAGGCGCGACTCGTTGCCCGCACTGCGGCGCAGATTGGCCGCACCACCACACGCGAGACGGGCTGCCGATGCCCAGGGAGCCTCCCGTTGGGAGACAACCGGATTAGCATGGTTAGCTTCGGTTCCCACGAAGCTGCGACCGATTGGTCTTCTGCTGAACTCTAGCCGCTCGGGTTAGCGCGCGCTGCCGCCAAACGGCGCCGTTTGCGCCGCACCGACCCGGGGAACCCCGGGCAGCTTCCCCTCAAGCCGCAGTGCGAGCACGTTCAGATCGTGTTGCTTCTTCAGCGCGATGTTGGCGGCGTCGTTCTGACGCTTGGCGGCAAGGCGAACCAACTTGGACGCGGCGGCCATCGCCTCGGCTTCTAGCTTCGCGCCAATGCGCGACGTGTCGCACGCCTCCCAGCACCACATTCTAAGCACGCCGCAGAAATGGCCGACCTTCCACGAGTCGATGCGCGCCGACCACTCGATCCGAAGGTCGTCTCGATCGTTGAAGTAGTCTGGCTGCTTGCGCCGCGTCGCGGGGACATTTTTTCGCATCGCTCACTGGCTCCGTTGTCTACTGCGCCAGGCGGCATTCGTGGGTGAGACGGCACTCAGCCGTGTGGGGTTCCCCGCGCTTGGCGGAGCAGTCGCAATGTAGGTGACACGCGAGGCAGCAACGCCCGCGTGTACAGATCGCCTCGTGGTGCGATATGTCCTGCGGGTCGCGCGGTAGGTGCGGCTCGGCAGCCTCAATGATCGCTAGCATCGCAGCCTGTGTCTCACCGTCGATGGTGATCGCTAGCGGGTATCCGTCCCGGATAGTGCGCTCAATGGCTTGCCGCACGTACTGGGCGAGGCGCTTGGGGCTGGTTTCATTCATTGGTCGCTCACTTGATTCACCGTCTACTGGTCGTCTTCCAAGTGTTGCACGATGGCCGCGAAGATCTCGGCACTGCGTGGATGGTTGGCGGCAAGGTTCCGAATGCGCACGGCAGCCAGATCTCGAGCCCGGACAGACATGATCCCTGGTATAGCAGCAACCTGCACAGCTGCGCCCACTAGGCGGATTGCGTCCTGTTCGTCTCGGCTCGAGATGAGCAGCTGAGCGTCGGCAACGGCGCTCATGATCGCGGGCCCCGCAGGAGCACTGCGCGGTGCTTCTTGGGTTCCTCCGGGATCAAACCAAGACGCCGAGCGACAATAATCATCCGTGGAATGGACTGGTAGGCGCACCCGGACAACTCTCTGCTGCGGCACTCAAGATAGCCGTTTCTTCGAAGTGTCGCGAGGGTGTTCGCTTCCGAGTCGGTCTTGGCCTGGAACCACTTGCCCTTGGAGGTGGCGCGCTCGACGCGCAACAACAGGCGCACTTGGAGATCAGTCATCGCGAGAGCCTCTTGACTCGGGTTGCCCACTTCTTTTCGATGGTAGTGGCGCGCTTGCGGCGCGTCACGGCCTTGGCGAGCATCTGCTGGGCATGCGTGAGTCGGTCAGAACGCAGCGCCGCGGAGTCGCGTTGCAGATCGGCGACAGACCATGGCTCACCCATGCGCAGGCCCAGAGCTGATGCCCATGGCACTGGCATGCGCGCCAGGAATTGTTCCTCGGTCATGTCTCGGTGGCGCACCCCGGCCAAGTGCATCGCCTCATGGAGCGCGACGCGCGCCACTTCGATCACGAGCGGCACCAGCGGGTGCTGTTGGTCATGAGCGGCAGCGTAGCTCTCGGGCTTGGGGATCCTAAGTTTCATGTAGCCACGGAGCAGCGCAGAGCGGCTACGTGGCACGGTTGCTCTGCCGCTGACGCCGTATCGAGAATGCACGACTTCTAGGATCAGCTGGGGTGCCGCGACACCGGCCTGCTTGCAAGCCAGCTTGACGATGGTGCGCAGGTCGTCGCTGTTGAGAGTTGTCTTGTTTCGGAGTTCGATCTTCATGGCCAGCCGAGAGTGGGTTCGGCGCGAGTCTGCGCCATGGCATCGAGCAGGGTGTAGCGTGCGGCCGTCTTGAGCTTGGGGTGGGTCCAGTGTTTACCGACGGGCGCCCAGCCGTAGGCGACAAGGAACTCTTGCTGCACCATCTCCAGCTTCTTGGTCGCGGCTTGCTGCGTGCGCGTCACGACGCGCCTCGGTCACCATGCACGCAGCGGTCGCAGATCTCCGCGTCGTACTGCCACAAGGCGCTGGGGCGCAGCGGGGCGCCGCACTCGCAGCAGGTGTCAGGCGCCAGCCAGCCCTTAACGAGTTCCACGAGCAGCCTGATGAGCGTCCGGGGGTGAATCATGTGTGCTCCTGGATAGGCATACGGACCGTATACCAGAAGCTTCCCCCTGGTCGAGCAAGAAAAAGCTCAGGTCAACTTCTCTGCGGGATCCAGCACCAGACGCAGCTTGCTGTCGCTCCTGTCGAGGCGCACCCCGGGCACCTTACCCTTGGCGATCCATTCCGGCAGGTTGCACATAGACGCGGCTGCACTTTTTCGCGCGCGTCATCGCCGATGCTGCCCTTGTGCGAGTACACACTGATGTGGCCTATGCCGTAGTCCTCCAGAATGCGGTGCGCAAGGCGGTGCCCTGACCGGTGCCACGTGGCTACCCAAACGAAGTGCGCGTAGCCCTGCCAACCGAAGGCCTGTTCGAGCACGGGCAAGCCGAGCGCCTGCTTGACCTCGACGACGCCGACGAGCGCCCCTTGCTTGACCACGAGGTCGGCGCGGCTCGCCCCTTGCTGGAGCTGCACCTCTTGGTACACGTCCCACTGCAGATCCTCGAAGTGGCGCGCGATGCTGGCGGCAAGCGCAGCCTCGGTGAGTTTGGGCTCCGCGTCGGGTTTCACTAGCGCAGCACCAGCGCAAGGATCCCGAGCGCGATGGTGGTCCAGGTGGCCCCGACCTTCATCCCGAACCAGACGCCATCCCAGGACGCGAACACCACCAGCTCTTTTTCACGCCGCGTCAGCTCCACGCCGAGCTTTTCGATGTGATCGACGACGCCTTTGCCGTAGGCGTCCATCATGTCCGCCTTGAACTCTCGCCAGGCGCTCACCTCTTCTGCACCTTTCCCGTCGTGCGATTGAGGAACAGATCCTGCTCGCCGCACAATTCGGCGCCGTGGTCAGTGACGACCGAGTACCAGCGCTCGTCGGGTTTGGTCTGGTGCGCGCCGCTGCTGGCGTACCAGCTGGGATCAACGAGCCCGGCGGCAATGGCGGAGTCCAGATCAGCGAACGCGGCGTCGATGATCCCGCGGTATCCGGGAAACGACACCTCGTCACCGAGGTTGAACTGCAGCAGCGCGGATCCCCATCCCGTTTTGGCCGCGCGGCGCGCCTTGAGTTGCTCGATGCGTGATTCGTTCATGGTCGGGTCATCGTTTCACAGCGGGCTTATGCCTGCTCTTGGTCGGCGTCACCCACTCGTGCCACTCGGCCTCCGTGCACTGGTAGTGCCGCCTGCGGCGCTGCCCGGTGTAGTAGAACACGGCGCCCCCGAGCGAGCGGTCGCAGACCGTGCGGATCTCCTTGCCGCGCTGGCATTGGTCGCCGGCTTGGGGCGGGTCGTTCCAGCCCATCACGACCCCTCGGAAGTGCGCCTCACGCGCCGCATCGCTTCCTCCGCGCAGGCAGCGACGCGCGGGGTGAATGGCTGAATTGCGCCACGGGTTCCCAGGAGCAGGATGAACCGCGCAGCCTCCAGTCGCTCTTCGTGCGTGAACTCAGGTGTCGGCGCGTCCCCAGGACTGGGGTGGTCACACCGCTCCACCTCGAGCCAGCAATCGGCGCTGTAGTCAGCCTCCACCTTGCCACAGGCATAGATCTGGTAACGCCGACCGTCACCGAAGCCCAGCACCACGAACCCGCGTTCCTGGCGCACCTCGATCAGGTTGCTACCAACGGACTCTTGGATCTTCACGGCTTGGGCTCCAGACCCAGTGCGACACGCAGCTGGTTGGCGAGCGCGGTGCGCTTGACGGTGGGGACCATGTTCTCGACCCATGCTAGGGCAGCGGTAGCAGCGGCGCGTAGACGCGCGATCGGTTGCCCAGCGATGATGGCTTTCCCTGGCTCCTGGACTGGTGGCCACGCTGCTGGCTGACCGTAGGGGTTCATGCAGGCGCCGGGCGGCGACCAGCGGCCTTCCTCCCAGGCCTGAGCCAGTAGGGGCTTGATGACCTGGGCGAGCCCAGGTCGGTTAGTGGCCACGCCAGCAACACCAGCTGCGGCCTCGGCGAGAGCCAGCTCGCGATCGAGCGCGAGCATCTCGGCTTCGATGTCGATGGTGGGTTCGGGGAATTCCATTGCTTCCTAGTCGTAGTCGTTTTGGAGGTGAATCCAGGGCTGCCTGTCTTCGGGCGGGCAGATGCTGTTGGGGCCACCGATGGCCTGGCCGTCGTGCACCATCACGCAGCCGTGCTCACCGATGAACGCCAGTAGCTCTTCCAGCGTGTTGATCTCGACGGTCGGCCGCAGCGCGAGGTCTTTGTCCAGCCAGTGCGTCCCGTAGGCGCTCTCGTGGGGCTCCATGACAAACCCGAGCTTCTGCAGGCGCTCGAGATCGGGTGACTTGTAGAAGGAGCCGGCGGCGCTGAGGCGGAACTTCATAGCTACTGCCCTTTCGACGGCGGCACGGGGCGCCGCATTCAATGTACCTTTCCCCGCTCGATGAGCAGGGCCAGATCTTCCAACACCACGGCGATCTCCCCACGGCTAACCCTGGCCTGCTTCTTCAGTAGGTCGATGACCAGGGGCACGGTCCAGCCGCCCCCACGCTTCGAGTGGCGCACCGCCAGCTTGGATCGGCGCTCGCTGCGCTCGGGTCGCTGGTTCAGTTTGTCGGGGTACTGGTCGGCGTAACGCTGCTGGGTATCGGCTATGCGCTCGTCCATCCAGATCCGCGCCTTCTCTTTGGTGTAGCCGCGGAAGAAGCCCTTGATGTCGTGCAGCTCGCTGTGGTGGGACCAACACATCGCGATACCGTACCAATCCGAAGCGCGCTGGCTCTTGCCTCGGCGACCAGGGAGAGCCTTTGGTGGACGAGCCCAGGGTACGAAGGTCTCCCCATGCTGCGCGTGGTGGAACTGCGGCGGCGTGACGCACGGCTGACAAGGACAGCGATCCGAGAGCACGAAGGATCGATAGTGCGGGAGGTCGTCAGCCATTAGTTCTTGGAGCCTTCCTGGTTGCGGCGCTCGACCACGATAGCCTCGAACGCAGCGCGCAGCTCCGTTTCGCCGACCTCATCAAGGAGATTGCGGGTGGCGCGCCCGAATGCTTCGAGCAGCCTTGAAGTTTCGTTCAACAGAGCACCAGGTACGGTCGCCCCAGGCTCGCGCTCCACTGGTGCGTTTCTCACGTAGTCAAACAACCCGCTCACGGTTGAGTGGCGAGTCCTGGCCATTACCGATGGCGCCGGCTTGCTGGCATTTACCGCTGAGGTGATGAACCCAGCACGGAGGCTATGGGAGGAGTAGGTCATGCCACCCGGTCCAGGCGACAGGCCGGCAGAACTTACCCACTCCTTCACTGTATTCGAGAATTGCCACGCACACGCACGTCGTCCCACGGTCACGCGGTTCCAGCAAGGTTTCCAAAACAGGGCGCGGGAACTGACGCTTGGCTGCCGAATCGAAAGCCACTCACGCAGAGCCGCGACAGGGCACAGCTTAAGTGCTCCTAGCTCGGGCACCAATGACAGAACAACCCCCTGGGCCAACTGATCTTCTTTGCTACGACGGATCGTGATCTGGATGCGCCCGTCGCCCATCACACCGACATCATCAAGATCCAAGGCAACCAGCTCGCTGCGACGCAAAGCGCAAGCCCAGCCTACCAAAACCATCGCTCGCTCAAGAACCCCGCGCTCGCCTGTGACCGACCACATGACATCGATCAGTCCCCGCAAGTGGTCCGTGGTTATTGGCGCAGCTTTGCGCCGCGTTTCGCCTGATTGTTTGCGGGCGTGCTGTATACGGGCCAGCGTTTGGCTGATCTGCAGAGATCGCGGTGAGGGTAACCCGTTGTCCGCGTGCCAACGGCAGATCGCAGACAGTCGGCGCTCGATTGTGGTGTACTTGAACACGGGCAACCCAGCCGCATCGACCGACATGGCCATCGACTCCAGGTATTGGAGCACCGTTGAGCCTTCAGCCGGGAGCGGGTCCAGCTTCTGGCCCCGACACCATTCAGAGAACTTTGCAAAGTCTGAGGCGTAAGCACGCAGGGTGTTGCTGGATTTTGGCTGTTGAGGATCGATCACTAGATCACTGCCTTGGTTGGGTCGTTCTCGTGGTCAAGCGCCACGCGGATGTACCGGTTGAACACTTCGAGCGACTTGTGCCTCGAGCGCGCCATGATGACGTTTGGAAGCTCGCCGGCCAGGGCCGTCTCGGTGATGTATCCGGCACGCATGCTGTGCGGCGAGAAGCTCGCGCCACCCGGCG
>Ga0193753_10000048_pt1 | contig 111619 bp, 107 predicted proteins | sample H1c2metaG_FD_144925 | JGI IMG/M metagenome (GOLD analysis project Ga0193753, IMG submission 144925) | Soil microbial communities from a riparian zone of the East river system, Colorado, United States - H1c2 | ecosystem: Environmental > Terrestrial > Soil > Riparian zone | place: USA: East...
TCCCTCAATGATGCCGCGCGCGTCGGCGTGTCCGGAAAGTTCATTCGCCTCAGCAACGGGATCACGCACTACGAGCTGACGGGGCCGGACTCGGGACATCCGGTCGTCATGGTGCATGGATTTTCGGTGCCGTACTACATCTGGGATTCGACCGCGACGGCGTTGGCGTTGGCGGGGTATCGCGTGCTTCGCTACGACGAATACGGTCGCGGTTGGTCGGATCGGCCAAAGGGCGAATACACCGCGGATCTGTATGACCGGCAGCTGGGCGATCTGCTCGACTCGCTACACATAGGAAGTCGGATCGATCTCTCCGGTGTCTCGATGGGCGGTTGGGTGACGGCGACGTTCACGCGCCGGCATCCGCAAAGAGTTCGCTCGCTCACGCTGGTCGATCCGGTCGCGGGAACGTCGGCGACGTCGCAGGGAATGTTCGACTATCCAATCGTGGGCGAATGGTTGTGGCAGGCGCTGGCCGTTCCGCGCATGGCCGACGGACAGGCGGGAGACTTCGTGGATCCCAGTCGCTTTCCAGGATGGGCGGATCGTTATCGCGTGCAGGTGCGCTATCGCGGGTTCGGCCGCGCCCTGCTTGCGACGCGCCGAGCGACGGCGGGCATGGCGACGGACACGCTGTATCGCGCGGTCGCGGCGACGGGCGTTCCCGTCTTGCTCATCTGGGGCGTGAAGGACGCCACCGTTCCGTTCGAGCGGAACGCAGGCGTGCGCGCGGCGATTCCGGCCGCGGAATTCCACGCGATTGATGGGGCTGGTCACCTTCCGATTCTCGAGCAGGCAGCGCTGACGGACTCGTTGGTTCTCGCGTTCCTCGGGCGGCAGCCGAGGTAGCGGCGGTAGCCACCTCGGCCGCCCCGGGACTTCCAGCGGAGCGCAAAAAACCTGTGTCTTGACAATCGGTGTGATAACACCTATTATCCCGCATGCCTACAAGCCTCCGCACCGAGATCAAGCAGGGAAAGCCCTTTGCCAACCTCGAGGAGGAGGCGCTGTTGAGCATCCGACGGACGTCGGCGGTTCTCGAGCATCGGTTCGCTGAAGCGCTCAAGCCGTACGGAATCACGGGCACGCAGTACAACGTTCTGCGAATTTTGCGCGGGGCCGGGAAGGAGGGTTTGTGCCGGAACGAAGTGCGAGATCGGCTGGTGGCGCAGGTGCCGGACGTCACGCGACTGCTCGATCGCCTCGAAGAATCGGGTCTGATTCAGCGGGAACGGAGCGAAACCGACCGGCGGTTGGTGGCGACGCAAATTACCGCGAAAGGGCTGGGGTTGCTCAAGTCGCTCGACGGCCCAGTCGTTGCCATGCATAAGGAGTACTTGGGCCACATGTCGGCCAAGCAGCTGTCGACGCTCACGGAGTTGCTCACGCTCGCTCGCGGATGATCGAGTAAAGTCAGATAGGTGTTATCACACTGGTAGTGGTCACATTGTTGTTCAATTTTCACCCGAGGACCGTATCATGTCGTTCATTCCTTCCATCAATTCGAAGCGCCTCGACTCGGCGCTGCTTGCCCTTCGACTCGTCGCCGGCTCAATCTTCATCGCGCACGGCGCGCAGAAGTTGTTCGTGTACGGATTTGCCGGAATCACCGGCGCGTTCGGCCAAATGGGCCTTCCAATGCCCGGACTCCTCGGACCGTTCATCACGCTGCTCGAATTGTTCGGCGGCATCGCGCTCGTCGTTGGATTGCTCACACAACTCGCCGCGCTCGGCTTGGCATTCGACATGGTTGGTGCAATTCTGTTCGTGCATCTCAAGGGCGGGTTCTTTCTCCCAGCAGGCGCCGAGTTCGCGCTCGCGTGTCTTGGGCTCTCGGTCCCGTTGGTCCTGACCGGTGCGGGCAGCTTCTCGATTGACGCGCTCATCGGCCGCCGCCACAGTCACACGGCGCCCGCGGAGCCGCAGGCCGCTCGCCACGCCGCGTAAATTCAAAGGGCGTATTGCACCACAACAACGTCGACGCTTGGAGGCGACATGACGACCAGCAGTGACACGGCGCTGCAATACGGAATTGCGCCAAGCGGTTACCGGTTGCCGAACGCAACGCACATCGGACGCGTGCGTCTCCAGTCGCGGATCTTCGCCGATCGATCGCGTATTACGAATCCGTCATTGGACTTCGTGTGATCGCTCGGACCGGGACAGTCGCAACGCTCGCCGCGCACGGCGATGACGCGGTGCTCGTCGAGCTCCACGAACGTCCCGGCGTGCGCGCTGTGTCGCGCCGAGGCAATATCGGACTGTATCACTTCGCGATCCTGTTGCCTGATCGCCCGTAGCTCGGCCGTTTCGTGCGACATCTCGCGGAAGTCGGTGTGTACGCGGGAATGTCGGACCACTTTGTGAGCGAAGCTGTGTATTTGACGGATCCAGACGGCCTGGGCATCGAGGTGTACGCGGATCGGCCGCGGTCGTCGTGGCGCGCGGTCGAACGCCAACTCGCCATGGCGACGGAGCCGCTGGACGTGCCGAGCCTGCTCGCTGAAGCGGGCGAGTCGGCGTGGGATGGCGCGCCGGCAGGAACGCGTATCGGTCATGTGCATCTCTACGTGCGCGACATCGATCAAGCGGCGGCGTTCTATCACGATGGGCTGGGACTGGACAAGGTCGTGTGGAACTATCCCGGCGCGCTCTTTCTTTCCGCGGGCGGATATCATCACCACCTTGGCACGAACACGTGGGCGGCCGGTGCTGCACTGTCGACTGATGACGACGCGCGTTTGATCGAGTGGGAGATCGTGCTGCCCTCGAACGCAGATGTCGCTGGCGTTGCCGAGAGTCTCGAGAAGGGTGGATTCGCCGTCAAACGCGATGGCGGTGATGTCGTCGCGCGCGATCCGTGGGGAACGCAACTTCGCGTCGTGGCGTCGTCGGGCCAGTGATCGCTGCCGCAGGGGTGGCCTAGTGGAACTCCTACGGCCTGCGTCGATCGCCGAATTCATCGATCTCGGCGGCCCATTTCTCTCGGCCAATGAGGCTCAGCACGGGGTGATGCTCGGTGTCGCCATTGCGACGCAGAATCCGGCACCCAACGCGTATTGGGCGCTCGTCGTGGATAATGGTTTCGTCGTTGGGGCGGCGCTGCGCACCAGCACAAGGTTGATTCTGTCGCGCGAGAACGCCGCGGGGGCGATGGCGTTGCTGGCAGTCGACACGCGCGATCACGCTTTCCATGCGGTCCTCGGGCCGACGGAATCCGTTGAGTCTTTCATCATCGGGTCAGAACGCCCTTGGCGCGATGTGATGTCGCAGCGCATCTACGACTGCCGTGAGGTGCAGATGCCGCGCACAGTAGAAGGTGGGCACCGGCTGGCGCGCGCCGAGGATCGGGGTTTTCTGGCGGCGTGGGTACAGCAGCTGTCGCTCGAGGCGTTGCACGAGAGCGTGACGCTCGAGAGCGCCGCGGCGCGGGCGGATGATCATGTCGAGCGAGGATCGATGTACGTCTGGGAAGTTGCGGGGAGCGCCGTGTCTGCGGCGGCGGCTGTCGCGCCGACGCCCCACGGCATTCGCGTCAACAATGTTTACACCCCGCCGGAGCATCGACGGCGGGGTTACGCGAGCGCGCTCGTTGCGACGCTCACGCAGTCGCTGCTCGACTCAGGCCGGATGTTCGTGTTCTTGCATACCGATCTCGCCAATGCCACGTCGAACGATCTTTACGTTCGGATTGGCTATCGACCGGTCGCCGACATGCGGGTGGTCGAGCCCGAGTCTCGCCAGAAGTCTGACGTAGCGGGCGTGGCCAGGTTTGCTTGATTGGCTGAACGTTGACTACATTCAAACCATGACGGACAGACTCATACACTCGATCGCGCAGGAGCAGTTCCCGCGCCCTACCCGGGGGAGGCCTCGGGATAGGAGACTCTTGCGCGTGTAGTCGATCTGCGACGTCACCGTCGCGTCGACCATCCGTCTCAATCCCGCGGCACTCCCCGATCTTGGTGGGTGCCGCGCTTCGTTGTGGCCCCGCCCCTTTCGCGCCGACACCTATCTTCGCCACGGGGCAAGACAATGCGTTTCACACAACTATTCGGGCGGACGCTTCGGGAGCGCCGCTCCGATATCGAGTCCGCGAGCCACGACTTGCTGGAGCGGGCCTGCTACGTGCGACAGCACGCCGCAGGAATCTATGTCTATTTGACGCTGGGACTTCGTAGCCTCCGCCGCATCGAGGGGATCATTCGCGACGAGATGGCCGCCGCGGGTGCGCAGGAGATTCTCATGTCCGTCGTCCAGGACGCCGATGTCTGGCGTCGCACGGGGCGGTACGACACGATCGATGAAACGCTCGTCCGGTTCAAGGATCGCCGAGGTCATGACTGCGTGCTGGGAATGACGCATGAGGAAATCGTCGCATCGCTCGCGGCAACCGAGCTACGTTCCTATCGCGATCTCGACGTCGTCGTCTATCAGATCCAAACAAAGTTCAGGGACGAAGCACGTTCACGAGGGGGATTGCTTCGAACGCGCGAGTTTCTCATGAAGGACGCGTATAGTCTTCACCTGACGGTCGAGGGATTGGCCGCGGCATACGCCAATCAAGCGGCGGCGTACCATAGGATCTTTCACCGCGTCGGTCTCCACGACGTGGCCATGGTGGAATCGTCGACTGGGCTGATGGGCGGCCTCCGTGCGCACGAGTTCATGTGCTTTCTCGACGTCGGCGAAGACACGGTCGCGGTGTGCGAGCAGTGTGGATTCGCGGCCAATCGTGAGGTCACTGGTGAACGGCGAATCTGCGACCGCTGCGGCGGCACGCTCGCGTGGCATCGCGGCGTTGAGGTCGGGAACATCTTTCAACTCGGGACGCGCTATACCGACGCGATGGGCGTGGCTGTCACCGATGCAGCGGGCAATCAAAGTTCCGTCATCATGGGTTCATACGGCATTGGGGTGAGTCGGCTCCTTGCCTGTCTCGTCGAGCAGTTTCATGACGATCGCGGAATCGCGCTGACCGCCGCAACGGCGGCGCTGGACGTTCATCTTGTCGTCCTCGGGAAGGATCGTGCGACACTCAGCGACAGTGCTTCTGTGGTCGAGCGTCAAGCAGTCGCAAGCGGTCTCGATCTGCTCTGGGATGATCGCGACTGGGTTTCAGCCGGGGAGCAACTCGCCGACGCGGACTTAATGGGCGCCACGATGCGAATGACGATCGGGCGCTCGACGCAGCAGAATGGAACGGTGGAGTTGCGGGAGCGCCGCAGCGGTCAGGTCCACGTCGTAGCGTTGGAAGATTCTCTCGAGGCGGCGCTCCGATTGCGACAGGACATCATTCGACGAGAAGGTGTCGGCTGAGCGCGAGGGACACTGTGGGCGTCATGAAAATGGTGATCCCACGACGCGACACTCTACCGGCGTCGCGACCAGAGCACGAGCACGCCGCACTGCTCTCCAATGCCGCTGAACTCCAACGGAATCGTCGCGGATCCGCGATAGTACTCGATCGACTCGAGCTCGAACGGACGAAATTCCTTTAGAAAATCGGGGGGCTCACCGCCGCGACCGGATCTGTAGATGATCTGACCGTTGTACACCACACTCACCCAGCACGCGCCACCAGTCGGGCTCGCGGCCCGATACTGCTTTGGGCAACTCATGTTGTTGCACTCGGCGTACGGAATCATGCGGACGCCGAGCCCGCTCAACACATCTGCAGTCGTGCGCGCATCGGAGCGCCGCAATTCTGTCGAATCGACGAACTTGCCCAAGGCGAGCGCGCGTCGTTCATCGAATCCCTCGCGAAGCGTGCGGGCGACGCGGGCCGGGGGCGCTTGCACAACGACCGTGTCCAGTTCCTGTATGCCCTGCCGGATCATCACGACGGCGGCGTACACCGCCTCGTGATCGCGCAATTCGACTTTGAGTCGGAGCGGCTTGTATCCCACGGCCCGGAAGAAGGCTGTCTGGGATCCGCTGGGAACGAGAAGTCGGTAGAGGCCGGCGACGTTCGTGCGCGTGGTGTGATGCGTCCCCTCGACCAGGATTTCCACTCCCGCGATGGGCACCTTGTTTGAGTCCGTTACCGCGCCCGTGAGGATGCCTTGCGCGACGAGCCGTGACCAGAACGAGCTCGCTATGAGAACGAACACTGCACGACAGACCACCGACACGGAGCCTCCTCGTCACAGGGCGCGCGCACTACGCGTTCTTGGGTCCGATAATCTGACTCGTGGTGAATGCCTCGTCGATGTCGAGCGCCGCATTGGTGGCGGCGACTAGGTAATCGATTCCGGAGATGTTCCTCGCCGCTCAACAGCGAGCCCGTATCCCAGCCATGCCAGGCCGAGCCCCACCGGAATAGCGATTTTCGGCGCAAGCGCCGGCGGAAGGAGTGCAGCAACCGGGGCCAACGCCGTGCCGAGGGCAAGCATGACCGCCGCCCAGCGCGGCAGAATGCCGGCGCGGAACGTCGCGATGCCAAACAGTAGACCGCCGAGGATATACAGCGGACCCGTCACACTCCATATCGTTGGGAGGACGCCGAGATCAATGGTGCTGGCGGATCCCGTGAATATTCCAAGGAAGCCATCGACAAACGCCGGCAACACGGTCGCCAACCGCGGCAAGACAAACGTCTCCACGAAGGCGAAGCCCAGCATGAGCGCCAACCAAAGGCTGAACAGGATATACCCGGCTAAACCAAGCCAACCGGACTTGTCCGCTTGCCTGGCGTAGAGTCCCGCCATGCCGAGCAGCCCAAAGAAGGACATGGCGATGGCCAAGATGTGGACCATGGTCCAACTGGCGGCGGTGACTGATGAAAGAACGTTCGGTGGATGGAACACGCCAACGCCCACGTACAGAATCCCGGCGATCATCGCGCACACGCCAGCCCAACGAACGAGGTGCGGAGCGGTGATCGTCATCCGTGCTCCGCGATCACGATACGGCCTCTGGTGTTCATGCGCGTGCCTCCCGGGTGAACCAGGAGGATAAGCAGAAGCTCCGCGATGCGTTGGACATCCGGCGGGATCCGATCCGCGCCGCGTCCGCGCCGAACTCTGCCGGCGCGGCTTGGGCTGTTCTCTTCGTTACGTTGTTACCGCCATGCGTGGATTCTCACGTTCACTGCTGGGGACTCTTCGCCTCGATCGCCGCGCCGAGTCGCATGACCACGTGAAACGCGCTGTCGGCGAAGACGCCGGTGCCGCTCCGCTGGTCCGGATCGCGGGCGTAGTAGAGTGGTCCAATCTTCAGGACGACGAACGCGACGCCGGGCGGAACGGCGTGAGCGAACGTGCCGGCAATTTGAGCGCAGATGAACCGCTCGCGAATTATGGTCACCGGCTGGAGATCCCCCGCGCCCGGGATGCCTTGCTCCTTGCGAAGCTCGAGGACGAGCGGCCGTCCGCTGTTCAAGGTGGAGAATGCATCGTCGCGGGCGCTATCGACGGCCGCGGGCGTGATGGAACACGGAGTTTGAACGGGCGACTGCGCGGACGCGGCGCGCGCACCGATCGACGTCACGCACACGCCAAGCGCTCCCGCGAACAACGACGCTAGCCTCATCGTGTTGGCTCCCTTCTGTGACAGAGTTGGATCCTTCGAATGGCACGTATGCAACGTCGATGCCGAGCGCGCGGCGGAACGGATCGGGAGACAACTTCAGCTGGCGTGCCCGGCGGTGGGCCAAAAAAATGGCGGCCTAGCACTTGGATGCTGGGCCGCCACTCTGTCACATCGACCTACATCGTTTTTTGGGAAACTGCACAATGCAGTGGCTTGTTTTTTTAACCCGACAGACGCGCATCAGATGTCCAAGTTCTTCACGAACTGCGCATTCTCCTCGATGAACACGCGGCGCGGCTCGACCTCGTCGCCCATGAGCGTCTGAAAAATCTGATCCGCGGTGAATGCCTCGTCGATGCCGACGCGCAGCAGCGTGCGGCGCTGCGGGTCCATCGTCGTGTTCCAGAGCTGGTCAGGGTTCATCTCGCCGAGGCCCTTGTAGCGCTGGACGTTCACGTTGCCGCGGCCCTCGCCGGCATTCAGCCGGGCCATGATCTCGTCACGCTCGGCCAGATCGTAGGCGTAGTACTCGTCCTTGCCCTTGGCCACGCGGAAAAGCGGCGGCTGAGCGATGTACATGTACCCGGCGTCGATGAGCTCGGGCATCTGGCGGAAGAAGAACGTCAACAACAAGGTGCGGATGTGCGCGCCGTCGACGTCCGCGTCCGTCATGATGATTATTTTATGATACCGCGTTTTGCTGAGCTCGAACTCTTCCTTGATGCCGCTGCCGATCGCGGTGATGATCGTGCGGATTTCCTCGTTCGACAGCACCTTGTCGATGCGCGCCTTTTCGACGTTGATGATCTTGCCGCGCAGCGGCAGGATGGCCTGGAAGGCGCGCTGCCGCCCCTGCTTGGCCGAGCCGCCGGCTGAATCGCCTTCGACGAGGTACAACTCGCACAGAGCGGGATCGGTGAGTTGGCAATCGGCGAGCTTGCCGGGAAGGTTGCCGACATCGAGCGCCGATTTGCGCCGAGTGAGGTCGCGGGCCTTGCGCGCGGCTTCGCGTGCACGAGCCGCGGACACCGCTTTTTCGAGAATGATGTTGGCCGTTCTCGGATGTTCGTCCAAATAGCCGGCGAGCCACTCGTTGACGAGTGTCTTCACGGCGGATTCGACTTCCGAGTTTCCGAGCTTGGTCTTGGTCTGCCCTTCGAATTGCGGCTCACGCACCTTCACCGACAGAACGGCGGTGAGCCCTTCGCGCACGTCGTCGCCCGAAAGCGTGAAGTCAGCCTTCTTGAGGAAATTGCCCTTTTGGGCGTGTGCGTTGATCACGCGCGTGAGCGCGGACTTGAAGCCGGTGAGATGCGTGCCGCCTTCGTGCGTATTGATGTTGTTGACGAACGAGAAGACGCTCTCGTTGTAACCATCGTTGTACTGCATGGCCAACTCGATCCCGACGTCGTCCTTGGTGGTGTCGATGTAGAGGATTTCGGGGTGCAGCGCCTTCCGCGTCGCGTTGAGGTGCTGGATGAATTCCTTGAGTCCGCCCTTGGCGTGAAAGGTCTCGGACTTCTCCTGGCCCAAGCGCTCGTCCGTGATGGTGATCATCACGCCCTTGTTCAGGAACGAGAGCTCGCGAAGGCGAAGGGACAGCGTGTCGTAGCGATAAATGAGATCAGTGAAGATCAGGTGGTCGGGCTTGAACCACACCTTCGTGCCCGTCTCTTTCTTGCCGACGTCGCGCAGTGTCTTGAGCTTGGTGGTCGTGTCGCCGCGCGCAAAGTCCATGTAATACTCTTTACCGTTGCGCTTGACCCAGACTTTCAAGATCTCAGAAAGCGCATTGACGACCGACACGCCCACGCCGTGCAATCCGCCGGACACTTTGTAACTGTCCTTGTCGAACTTGCCGCCGGCATGCAGCACGGTCATTGCGAGCTCGACGCCGGGCATCTTCTCCGTCGGATGCATGTCGACGGGAAAGCCGCGCCCGTTGTCCTCGACGCTGATCGAGTTGTCCTGATGAATCGTGACGCGAACGCTATCGGCGTAACCGGCGAGAGCTTCATCGATCGAGTTGTCGACGACTTCAGAAACGAGATGATGTAAGCCGCGCTCGGATGTCGAGCCGATGTACATGCCGGGTCGTTTGCGAACCGCTTCGAGTCCCTTGAGGACCTGAATCTGCCCGGCATCGTACTTCTGATCTCCGTCGTCGCCGTTCTTTGTCGCCATTTTTCACCCGGTTAGACTTCCCGTATAAACGCCGAATCGAGGTTCGGAATCAACCTCAGAAAATTAACTGAATTCGCCCCGTCAAGCAACAGACGCGGCGATTTGCAACTTTCTGTGGGACAACGATTTACAGCGGCCGTTACCGGCCGAGCACCCACCGTATCCGGCGCACCGGCACACGGGTCTGATTTGCGTTCAATGAACGCAGCAATTCGGGCTCGAGAAGCGACAGCTCGTTCATCCACGCATTCGTCGTCACGTTCACGAACAGCGTTCCGTTCGGCGTGATCGACTGCGGCACTGTCACCGCCGCGATCTGCGGCCCAACGAGCTTCGGCCACTCCGGAATCACTCCCGCCTGATCCACGCGCGCCGCGAGGCCGCTCTCGCCGAGCCAACTCGCGACGATGTTGCCGATCGCCTCTGGTTTCTTTTTGCGATCGATCATTTGGCGTTGAACGGTGTGATTTCGCCGGCGACGACGCGAAGGCGGTCGAGGCCAGTGAGCTCGGCGGGAATGTCTGCTTCGCGTGGCACTGCCAGAACCGTTTGGCCGCGTCCGTCGCGCGTCAGAAGGTCGAGAATGCGCGAGGCTCGACGCGCGTCGAGCTCGGCAAACGGGTCGTCGAGGAGAAATAGCGGCGCGCGACCGGCGCGCTCAGTGAAGGTAGCGGCTTCCAACATTCTGAGCGCAATCGCCGCCGTTCGCTGCTGTCCAGCCGAGCCGAACGTGCGGAGGTCGCGGCCGTCGAGGGTGATCGCGAGATCGTCCCGGTGCGGACCCGCGTGCGTGAGTCCCCGACGCAGGTCGAGCGGACGCTTCTCTTCGAGCGCCAGCCCCAACACATCCGCCGTGATTGCCACCGACTGATCCGCGGGCGCAAGCGTGCTCGCGTATCGAATGCGCACGCGTGAGCTCTCCCCGATGTCGTGACACAACTGCTCGAAGCGATTGTCCACCGACGCGACCCACACGCGTCGAGCATTCCAGAGCACCGCGCCATGCTCGGCGAGGGGCGGCTCCCAGACGGCGACACTCGCCGACGACGTGCGGCCGCTGCGCGCGGCTTCGCGAAGCGCGGCGTTGCGCCGCGCGAGGGCGCCACGATAGCGCTGCAACGCGGCGAGATAGCCGGGCTCGGACAACGCGAGCAGAATGTCGAGAAAGCGCCGCCGCGAATTTGGCGCGCCGGCAATGAGCTCGACGTCAGCAGGAGAAAACATCACGGACGGAAGTGCGCCGAGTGCGTCACTCAATTTCTCGGGAACGACGCCGTCGAGGCGCACGCGTTTGCGTTTCTGCGGGCGATCGAACCCGACGCCGATTTCGTGCAACGCGTCAGTCTCGACTGTCGCCGAGATGTGGAAGGTGTCGGTGCCGAAGCGAACGAGATCCTGATCGCGCGCCCCACGCGCCGAGCGAAGGATCTGCAAATAGTAAATCGCCTCGAGGAGATTCGTTTTGCCCTGACCGTTGTCGCCGATGACGACGAGTCCCTCGGGCGGCGGCGTGAGCTCGACGCGCGCGAGGTTTCGGTAGTCGCTGACGGCGAGCCGAAGCAGTCGCGCCGTCGGTTGAATCACGCGCCCGTGAAATTCGCGGCGCGTTTTTCGAGGAAGGCGCGCGTGCCCTCGCGTTTGTCGGCCGTCGCGGCGAGGAGACCGAACGCGGTGGCCTCGAGCGTCATCGCGTCGGTGAGCGGGAGATCGTATCCGCTGTTCACGACTTCGATGCACTGCGCGACGGCGAGCGGTCCGTTGGCGAGCATGACGCGAAGCATCGTCGTTGCTGTCGCGATGAGCTCCGCGCCCGGCACGACGCGATTCGCGAGACCAATGCGATACGCTTCGGCGGCGTCGATGATCTCGCCGGTGAGGAGCAGTTGGAGCGCGCGCCCTTTGCCGATCAAGCGCGGCAGGCGTTGCGTGCCTCCGTAACCAGGCACCAATCCGAGCTTCACTTCGGGCTGACCGAATTTCGCGACGTCCGAGGCGATGCGAAGATGACACGCCATCGCCAGCTCGCATCCGCCGCCAAGTGCGAAACCGTTGACGGCTGCGATCGTCGGTTTGGGCGACGTCTCGAAACGGCGAAACACGTCCTGGCCTCGTTGCGCGAGGGCTTTGGCGGACACCGCGCCGTGCTGCTCCAACTCGGAGATGTCCGCGCCGGCGACGAACGCTCGTCCCGCTCCGGTGAGGATCACGCCGCCCACGTCGCGATTGTCGCGTGCTGCATCGATGGCGTCGCCCAGTTCGGCAATCACCTGGTCGTTCAACGCGTTCAGCTTGTCGGGACGGTTAACGGTGATCGTGGCAATGCGATCGTCGACCGACAGCGTGATGGTCTGAAAGTCCATGCGGGAGAATCTAAGAGCGGCCGGGGAGGCGGGAAGCGGTCGGCGGACCGCCTTTTGCCCAAGTCGACAGCATGAGCGCATGGATTCGCCGGCTTGGCACCAAACAGAGGGGCTTTCGCTACGTCGACGCCACGGACAGTCCGGTGCGAGACAAGCGGGTTGTCGCCCGAATCGAGGCGCTTCGCGTACCGCCGGCCTGGCGAGACGTGCACATCGCGGCGTCGCCGGGTTCAGCGATCCAGGCGTGGGGCTTCGACGCTCGCGGGCGGAAGCAGTATCGATACAACGCGCGCGCGGTGGAGCGCCGCGAGCTGAGGAAGTATCACCGCGTTCGCCAGCTGGCGAAGGAGATGCCGCGCGTTCGGCGAACGTTGAGCGAGGACACGCGCCCCGCAGCGCGAATCGACTCCGTTGACGCGAACGTCGTCGCCGCAACCGTGCTTCGATTGATCAGCGAAACGTTTTGTCGAGTTGGCGGCGAGCGATATCTCAAGGAAAACGGCACGTTCGGCATCACGACATTGAAGAAGTCGCACGCCGACGTTCGTCGCGGCATGGCGCGGCTCGAGTATCGCGGCAAGGGAAGCATTCGGCAGCGACAAACGGTGACCGATCCCTCGCTGGTCGCACTGGTCGCGCGGCAACTTCGTACGCCCGGGGCCAAGCTGTTCCGGTACAAGCGAGGCCGCGCGTGGCGTACGATCGCCGCGCACGACGTGAATGCGTATTTGCAGCAACGGATCGGGCCGTATAGTGCGAAGGATTTTCGGACGTGGGGCGGGACGTTGCGCGCCGCGACGGTACTCGCCGAGCTCGGACCGGCGAAGAGCGAGACGGAGGCGAAGCGGAACGTCGCGCTGGCCATGCGGCTGGTGTCGTCCGAACTCGGCAACACGCCGACAATTTGTCGGGCGTCGTACGTGCACCCAATGATCATCGCACGCTATGTGGACGACGGCGAGACGATTGCCTTGCCGCGCGCGAGGCGCAACGCGGCGAATCGCGGCCGAGCGCACTCAGCGGAGGAGCGGGCGCTGATCACGTTCCTCGATCGACATTTTCCGGAACGGAGGAAGTCGCGCCGGTCTGACGACGACGAGTAATGCGGCTTTCCGAGACTCGCGTGGAATCCTACGTTTCGCCGCATGGAGATCGTTCAAGCGGTGCGCTGGTCGGACGACGGCGACGGAGTGCGGATCATCGATCAACGCCAATTGCCCGCGCGCGAGACAACGCGTGATCTTCGAACGATCGACGACGTGTGCGAGGCGATCAGAACGCTCGCGGTGCGTGGTGCACCGGCGATCGGCATTGCCGGAGCGATGGGTCTCGTGGTGTCGATGCGGTCGAGCAAGGACGCGTCGACAGACGTGCTCGTCGCAAATCTGAGAGTGGCCGGGGACCGGATTCGCGGGACCAGGCCGACTGCGGTGAACCTTGGTTGGGCGCTCGACCGGATGCTCCGCGTGGCTGCGGAATCGACGACTGCTGGTGCCGTGGATGCAACGGATTCTGCGACGTTGATCGCGCGACTCAAGCGCGAGGCCACCGATATTCTCGATGAGGATCGCGCGATGTGCCGGCGCATTGGCGAGCATGGCGCGACGATGATCGGCGACGGCGCGCGGGTGTTGACGCATTGCAACACCGGCGCGCTCGCGACAGGGGGCATCGGAACGGCGCTCGCCGCCGTGTACGTCGCGGTCGAACAAGGAAAACGCGTCGAGGTTTTCGCGGACGAGACACGACCGTTGTTGCAAGGCAGCCGACTGACGGCGTGGGAGTTGACGCGCGCCGGGATTCCGGTCACCGTGCTCGTCGACGGCGCGGCCGCGTCGTTGATGCGAGCCGGGCGAGTGGACCTCTGCATCGTGGGCGCCGATCGCGTTGCGACGAACGGTGACGTCGCGAACAAAGTCGGGACATATGGGCTGGCAATTGCCGCCAAGCATCACGGCATTCCGTTCGTCGTCGCGGCGCCGTCCACCACCTTCGATCCGCACACCACACGCGGCGAGGATATTCTGATCGAGCAGCGCGGCGCGGACGAAGTGCGATGCGGATTCGGCGTACAGACGGCGCCGGCCGCGGTCGACGTCTACAATCCCGCGTTTGACGTCACTCCGGGTCACATGATCACGGCCATCGTGAACGAGCATGGCATTTACAACCCGCCTTTCAATTTTTCTCGAGTAGAACCAGGTCACTCTGTGCGTGCGGACGGATGAAATACATTCTGGCGATCGACGAAGGGACGACCGGCGTGACCGGTCTCATGATTGGCGAAGACGGTCGCGTTGGCGGGCGCGGGTACCGCGAGATCCCGCAGTATTTTCCAGTCGCCGGATGGGTCGAGCATGACGCGATGGAGATTCTCGAGTGTGTTCGCGGCGCGGCGAGCGACGCTGTGCGCGCGGCCGGCGCGTCGCCCGTTGCCATTGGCGTGACGAACCAGCGCGAGACCGTCGTGATCTGGGAGCGTGCCACCGGAAAGCCCGTGCATCGCGCGATCGTGTGGCAGGATCGTCGCACGGCGCGGCGATGCCAGGAGCTCGCGCCGCGCACCGACTGGATCGCCAAGCGCACCGGACTCCTCCCCGACGCCTACTTCTCGGCGAGCAAGATCGAGTGGCTGCTGCAAGAAGAAAAATTGTTGGAGCAATACGGACCCAGCGACCTCGCGGTTGGGACGATCGACAGCTGGTTGGTCTGGCAGCTCACGGGCGGAACCGTACACGCGACGGATCCGACAAACGCATCGCGCACGATGTTGTATGACATCGATCAACATGCGTGGAGCGTGGAGTTGTGCGATTTGTTCGGCGTTCCCATGCAGATGCTTCCCGAGGTGCGCCGATCGAGCGGGGACTTCGGCGTCGCGCGCCGTGACGTGCTCGGATTCGAGGCGCCAATTCTCGGCATTGCGGGCGATCAACAATCGGCGTTGTTCGGCCAGGGTTGCTTCACGCGCGGGACAGGAAAAAATACGTACGGCACCGGCGCGTTTCTTCTTCTGAACTCCGGCGCGGAGCGGCCGGCGTCGCGCGACGGATTGCTCACCACGATCGGCTGCGACGCGACAGGCGGACCAGCGTACGCAGTGGAAGCAGCGATCTTCATTGCCGGCGCTGCGGTGCAATGGTTGCGTGACGGACTCCGAATCATCGAAGCGGCGAGCGAGACCGAAGCGCTCGCGCGATCGATCCCGTCCACCGACGGCGTGTACTTCGTTCCCGCACTCACAGGACTCGGTGCGCCGCATTGGGAAGCCGACGCGCGCGGAATGATCGTCGGTCTCACGCGCGGAACCGGTCGCGCACATCTCGCGCGCGCGGCGCTCGAAGCGATGGCGTACGGAACGGCGGAGGTGTTGGACAGCATGTGTCAGGCGAGCGGCGCGCCGTTTGATCGATTGCGCGTTGACGGTGGCGCAACGATGAACGATTGGCTCATGCAATTCCAAGCCGACATACTCGGTGTTCCCATCGAGCGTCCGGACATGGTGGAGACGACGGCGCTCGGCGCGGCAGGACTCGCGGGCTTGGCCGCGGGAGTGTGGAAGGACGCCGACGAATTTCTCGCGACGCGGCAGTTCACGTCGTTTACGCCGAGAATGGATCGAGCATCGGCGGCGGCGTTGATGGCGGGATGGCAACGGGCCGTTCGCGCGACGATTGCGTGGGCTCGCGACGAGCGCGCGGGTTGATCCGAATGGCAATGACGTCGGCACTCGAGAAACACTGCCGCGCGCTCGGTGCGTGCAGGCAGTGCGGTCTCGCCGATGGCGTCGTACCGATCGTGTCGCGCGCCGAGCAGCCGCAGGCGATGTTGGTGGGACAGGCGCCCGGCAAAGTGGAAGCTGCCGGAGGAAATGCATTTGCTGGCCGCGCTGGAAAAACACTCTTCCGATGGCTCGAGCGCGCCGGTGTTGATGAAGCAACGTTTCGACGCCGAGTGTACATCGCGGCGGTGACGCGGTGCTATCCGGGTGCGAGTCCGAGCGGTCGCGGCGATCGCGTACCGTCGCCCGACGAGCAAGACCGGTGCTCGGCATGGCTCGATGCGGAGCTTCGATTGATTCGACCGAAGTTGTTGATTCCCGTCGGACGTCTCGCGATCACGAGATTTCTGCCGAACCTGCCGCTCGATCAGTTGATCGGTCGCGCGCACGACGTGGAACACGCGCATGGACGAACCCTTGCGATTCCACTTCCGCATCCGTCGGGCGCGAGCAGTTGGATTCACGAGGCGAATCATCCGCAGTTACTCGCACGCGCGCTCGAGTTGATCGGCCAGGAGCTCGATCGCTTAGGGATTGCGACACACGATCGGAGCGTCGCCTGATGCATGGTATGATGCTGCTCTTCACGCTCCATTTCGGCGGGACCCAGGTGGCCGATGAGCACTCGGGCGGCGATCGATGGTTTTCGTCGGACAAGACGAAACACTTCTTCATGGCCGCGTTCGTACAAAGCGTTTCGTTCAGCGGTCTTCGGACGACCGGAATTGGGCGGACCGGATCGCTCATCGGCGCGAGTGCAGTCACGTCGGTCGTGAGCGTAGGCAAGGAACTGCACGATCGAGCGTCTGGTAGCGTGATAAGCGTCAAGGATCTGGCCTGGGACGCGGCCGGATTGGCCGCCTCGACTGCTTTGTTGCGTAGAACTGAGCGTTGACGCGATGACACTGTTCGAGCCGTTCTGACCCTGTTCCGAGCGTTATATTGAAGGCCCGGCGGCGAGATGCGTAGCAGACGCATCTGCGCGGCCGCTCCTTGAGGCCCTGATTATGAAGCCACGAACCAAGTTTCTCATCGGCGGCGCCCTGGTACTCGGCGTCGCCGGTTATCTCATGGCCAGCTCGATCAACGAGACCGGCGTCATGTATCTGACGCCGACCGAGCTCACGGCAAAAGTGAAAGCCGACCCGACGTTCGTGAACGCCGGTGTCAAGGTCGGTGCGCGCGTCGTGCCCGGCACCATCGAGCGCGATCCGGGCGGAAAGAAATACAGCTTTCAGGTCACAGATGGCGCGCGGACTTTCCCGGTGGTCTATCGCGGCATCGCGCCTGACACGTTCACCGACAGCGTCGACGTCGTCGTGAGCGGCCGCATGGGAACGGACGGTACCTTTCAGGCGACGGAGCTGCTCGCCAAGTGCGCATCGCGCTACGAGAACGCGCCGACGAATCCTGACAAGTACAAGCAGACACCGGGTTACAAGGCCGGAGCGCGCCGCGCGTGATTCTCATTGGTGAGCTGTCGCTGTGGGTCGCGCTGTTGATGGCGGCTTGGTCCACGACCGTTTCGTTTGCCGGCGGTGCGCTCAAACGCGACGATCTCGTGAATAGCGGCGTGCGCGGGCTCTATGCGACGTTCGCGATGGTCGTGCTCGCGTCGATCGGATTGTGGACTGCGCTTCTGTCGCGCGATTTCTCGCTCGAGTATGTCGCGAGCCACATCAGCGCGAACATGGCGAACGTCTACGTGTTCACGTCCTTCTGGAGCGGCCAGGCCGGGTCGATGTTATTCTGGGCACTCATTCTCTCGATGTACGGGACCATCGCCATCGCCACGAGTCGCGCGCGCAACCGCGAGCTCATTCCCTGGGCGACCGGCACGTTGGCGGCGATTCTCCTGTTTTTCATCGCGACGACGTGCTTCAAGGCGAATCCATTCACGCGTCTCGATTTCATTCCCGTGGACGGCAAGGGAATGAATCCGCAGCTGCAAAATCCCGGCATGGCGCTGCATCCGCCCAACCTCTACCTCGGCTATGTCGCGACGGCGATTCCATTCGCGTTCGCGATCGCTGCGCTCTTCTCGCGGAAGTTGGACGCCGAGTGGTTGAGTGTCGTCCGGCGGTGGGCGCTGCTCTCGTGGTTCTTTTTGACGATCGGCATCGTGCTCGGCATGTGGTGGGCGTACGTCGAGCTCGGATGGAGCGGCTATTGGGCGTGGGATCCGGTGGAGAACTCGTCGTTCCTGCCGTGGCTCACGACGACCGCGTTCCTGCATTCGATCATGATTCAGGAAAAGCGCGGTATGCTGCGGAAGTGGAACGTCGTGCTCGTGGTCGTGAGCTTTTTGCTGGCGATTTTCGGAACGTTCATCACGCGCAGCGGCGTGATCGAGAGCGTTCATTCGTTCGCGCAATCGCCGGTGGGTCCGTGGTTCATGGCGTTCTTTTTTATGGCCACGGGCATGAGCATCTATCTGGTCGGCACGCGTCTCCACGATCTCGAGGCCAAGGCCGAGCTCGAAAGCATGGTCAGTCGCGAAGCGGCATTCCTGTACAACAATCTCGTGTTGTGCGGCATCGCGTTCGCGGTGCTCTGGGGCACGGTGTTCCCGATTCTGTCCGAGTGGGCGACCAAGACAAAAGTCACCGTCGGTCCGCCGTTCTTCAATTCGGTGAACGTGCCGCTCGGGCTGTTGCTGTTGGCGCTGACGGGAATCGGACCGCTCATCGCGTGGCGCAAGGCGTCGGTGTCAAATCTCAAGCGCCAATTCGCCGGCCCGACCATTTCAGGGATCGTCGTCGCGGTCGCCTTGTTCGTGATGGGCATGCGCGATCCATATCCGCTGATGACGTACGCGCTTTGCGGCTTCGTCACCGGGACCATTGTTCAAGAATTCTACAAAGGGATTCGCGCGCGGCAATCGATTCATGGCGAATCGGTCGTCATGGGCTTCATTCATCTCGTGGCGCGGAATCGTCGTCGCTACGGCGGCTACATCGTGCACGCCGGCATCGTGATGTTGTTCGCGGCATTCGCCGGCATGGCGTTCAAGTCGGAGTTCGACATCACACTCAACACCGGCCAGTCGTTCGAGACGCGCGATCCCTACGGACACCAGTGGAAATTCGTGAGTCAAGGGACGTCGTACTTCGACCGCCCCGACCGGAGCGTCATTGCCGTGGGTCTCGAAGCGTTCCGCGACGGAACGCGCGTCGGAGTGATTGCGAGCGAAAAGCGCACCTATCACGATTCACAGGGCACCCAACTCTTTTCGCCCATCACAGAAGTTGGAATTCGCTCCTCGGCAAAGCTCGACACGTACGTCGTGCTCGCCGGCATTCGCGGCAAAGACATCGCGGAACTTCGGCTCACGTTCAATCCACTGGTGGTGTGGGTGTGGATTGGTGGATTCCTCATGATGATCGGCGGGCTCGTGGTGATGTGGCCGCAAGCCGAACGGCAGCGGAGTCAGGGCGGATATGCCGCGGTCATGCGTCCCGGCGGCGAAGGCGGGCGCGAGTCGGCCGAAATCATGGCGGGCGTATGACGTCGAGACGCGAGTTCATGGCGCGCGCGGCTGGAGCGGCTGGAGCGCTCGCGCTATTCGCGCTGAACGGAGAAATGCTGCGTGCGCAGGACGCGCAGACCCCAACGCGCGACGGCGCCGCGGGCGCGGACTCGATGCCGGGTATGAATGGACAAGCCAAGCCCGTGCGCCTTCCCCCCAAGGCGGGCGCAACTCCATCGATGACGGCGAAGGAACGAGACGATCTGGAGCATCGGCTGCATTGCCAGTGTGGAACGTGCGTGCTCGACGTCTACACCTGCCGGACAACCGATTTCACCTGCCAGGTCTCTCCGGCGATGCACCGCGACGTTCTCGCGCTCGTGGAAGGCGGACACAGCGCGCAGGAAATCATCGACGCGTTCGTCGGGACGTACGGTCAAAGAGTACTCATGGCGCCGAGCAAATCGGGATTCAATCTGCTCGCGTGGTTTGCGCCGGGTATTGCGCTGCTGGCCGGCGGCGCGGTCGTCGCGTTGATCGTGCGCCGACTCGGTACCAAGCCGGCCGCGACGCCAACCACTCCGCTCACCGCGGCTGGTGCGACGCGCGCAGAGCTCGATCGGCTGGAAGCAGCGGTGAAAGGACACGGCGAGGCGTGATCGCGGCATTGATCATCGGCACGCTGCTCGCCGTGAGCGCGTTGTCGTTCGTGCTTTATCCGGTGTTTTTCACGGCGCCACGCAATGCGTACCAGGCGCCCGTCGTTCCGCGACAGAGCGAGCAGGATTCCGCGGTTGCCGCGCTGCGCGAGATCGAGTTCGACCGAGTGACAGGCAAGCTGTCAGATGTCGACTACGTCGAGCTCAAGGCGCGTTACACCGAAGAGGCGATCCAGGCGATGCGTCGCGAAGACGGAGCGTCCGCCGCAACGGCGTCGGAAGAGGACGCGATCGAGGCGGCCGTGCGCGCGTACCGCGAGCAGCATCCGGCGTGTCCGTCGTGCGGGCCGCGGCCCGAAGACGACGCCGAGTTTTGCTCAAACTGTGGACGGTACTTACACAACAGGTGCGCCGATTGCGGCGCACCTGTTGTCGCGCTTGACGCGCGGTACTGTGTAACCTGCGGCAACCGATTCGCGGCCTGACTGAGCGCCGGAGTCAGTCGCAGAGAGTTACGGCTTCTTGGCGCCCGTCGTGTCCTTCTTGGTCGACGGCTTCTTGCCACCAGACTTCTTCTTCGCCTTCGGGGCGGTGCCGGCGGCGGCGTCAGCCGTCTTCGCAGCCTTGGTCGCAGTCTTGGCTTCGCCAGCGGCCTTGGTCGCCGACTTGTCGGCAGCCTTAGCATCGGACTTCGCGGCAGTCGCGGCCTTGTCAGCCGTCTTCGCGGCGGCAGCGGCCTTCTTGCCACTGTCAGCCTTGGTGCCTTGCGCGTGGAGCTGCGCGCCGGCGAACAACAGCGCGGCGGCGGCAATGAGGGAAATACGCTTCATGAGACTTCCTCCGGAGGGGTGGTGTTGAATCAGCTCGCCCTGGTCGACCGAGGACGAACATGGTCTGGCAGACGAACGGGTATCCGAGGTGTTGGGGAACCCGGCAGAACAGACCCGGACACGCACCGGCGCGTCACACTGACCTCGCAACCCTTCTCGTCAAGCTGCTCGCAGACCAGCGTCGGCGCCGTCTAGCGCTCGAGAAGCTCCAAACGCCTCAAGGCCACGCGAATGGGGCCCAGGGTTGCTGTTGCGCAAAGAACGACGGCCAAACCGAACCCAATCGCCATTTCTGCCGGGTCCGCCGGGGTGCCGAAGGCCTGAGCACCCAAATACGAATAGACCGGCCGCGCTTCGAGGATGACCACGCCGCCAATGAGCGCGACCGCGCTCATCATGAACACAAGTCCGCCGAACGACGTCGGAATCTGAGCGGCGTTCTCTGTTTCGAATTGTGGAAATAGCGTCCCAAACCCCACTGCGAGCCCCGCGATCGCCAGTGTCATGAGCGTGATCGTCAGGATCGACACCGCGAACATGAACGGGGTGACTTGCAGCAGATAGTCGGTGATCCCGACGATCGCGAGCGCCAGCACGAGCAACGGCAGCGTGCCCACCCAAAACTTGGCCCATAGCAACGCGCGCATCGACAGGGGACTCGAACGCAGCAGCCAGAAGGTGCGCCCCTCGAGACTCACGCCGGGAAAAATGAAACGGGCGGCGATGGACGCCAATACGAATCCCGCCAACACCAAGTTCAGGAACGGGACGATGTTCACGAGGAAGAACGTCATTCCCTCGCCGCGCAGCGGCAGAAACTTGATGTTGAATACGTAGACCATCACGAGCACGGCGAGCAGGATGAGCTGCGACCACTGCGTCGTGTCACGGAAAAACACGCGCACTTCTTTCAGCACGAGCTCGCGCCTCACGATTCCCAGAGGCCTGAGCAGCGCTCGTGCCCACCGAGTTCGAGCCCCGCTCCGGGCCGATCGCTGACCGCTCTCTTGCGCCTTGCTGAATCCTTTCGTGTACAGCCAGCGATGGAGTAGGGCGCCGAGGACGAGCGTCGCCGCCGCGCCGGACCACAACAAGTAGTACGGAAGGAGATCGGTCTTTCGCGTGAGCCACGCCATCACCGCGCGCTGTACCCACTCACTCGGCAACAATGGCGACGTGGGTCCGCGAAGGATCGCGATGAAATCCACGAGCGAGCGAAAGCCTTCTGGCCGCGCGAGTCGTTCCGGACGAACGAGGCGAAAGAGGACCACGATGCCGCCGGCCGCCAGCACCGCGATCACGCTCAGGATGTCGCGCGTGCGCCGAGCAGGAAAAACGTTCACGAGCAGCAACGTGACGGCGCTGCCAATCACCGCCGGTATGAGTAAAAATGGAAGAAACGTGACGAGGACGATGACTGGAAAGAACGGACCGCCCGAGTACACCACGCCGAATGCCGCAAACATCGGGATGGCCATGAGCACGACCATCCAGCTCGAATGCACCACCGTCTCGATCAGCTTGGCGACGTAGAGATTGAGCCAATCGACCGGAGCCGACGCCAGCAAATCGAGGTCGCGCGCCAAGAAAAAGCTCGAGAGCGCGGTGATGACGTTCGACAGCAGGAGGATCGAAAAGAATCCAACGAGAATCAGTCCGAGCAATTTGCCGGCGAGCAACGGTCCGATCTCCTGCACGCCGCGGAAATAGCGGAGGAGTCGAAAGAGTACGAGAAAGATGAACGACCAAAATCCAAGTCCGAGCACCGACAGCACGGTCAGCCGCAGTCCGTTGCCGCGCTCACCCGATGCCGCGCGTGCACGCGCCGTGAGCCACTTGGGCGTGAGCAGGTGGAGCGTTGACGGATTCGGGAGTTTTTCTCCCGCGACGTCAGTTCGTACAGTGTCCTCAGCGCCCTCAGGCATCGAGCACGTCCACGAGCGCGCGCGCCGCGTTCTCGCCCGTGAGCCGGAGGAAAATGTCTTCCAATCCGGTCGCGCCTGACTCGGCGCTCGAACGCAATTCGTTCATACTGCCGTGCGCCCGGATGACGCCGCCCTGAATGATCCCGATTCGATCACACAATGTCTCGGCGACCTCGAGCGTGTGCGTGGACATCATGATCGTGTGCCCGCGCCGTGTGTATTCTCGAAAGAGATCCTTCAGAATGCGCGCGGCCTTGGGATCGAGTCCCACCATGGGCTCATCGACGACGATCACTTCGGGGCGATGCACGAACGCGCTGGAGATGATGAGCTTTTGACGCATGCCGTGGCTGTAGCTCTCGACCAGCTCGTCACGCCACGCCTCGAGATCGAACAACGCCAGCAGCTCGCGGGCGCGATGCTCGATCTGCGCACCCTCCTGGTTATACAGCCCGGCCACGAACCGAAGAAACTCGGCGCCGGTGAGCTTCTCGTAGATAAATGGACGGTCGGGGATGAACCCGAGTTTGCTCTTGGCGCCAACCGGGTCTTTGGCGAGATCGATGCCGCCGATCTCCACCGTGCCGCTCGTTGGACGAAGAATGCCGGCGATCATTCGCAGTGTCGTCGTCTTCCCGGCGCCGTTCGGACCGAGAAAGCCGAACAATTCTCCACGCTGGACGACGAGATTGATCTCATTCACGGCCGTGAAGCCGCCGTAGCGCTTGGAGAGATTCGTCAGCTTGATCATGGTCGGCCGCTTGATCGTCGTGGAGTCCCGTTCACCGCTAGGACGTCGATCTCGAGATTGCCCATCAAACGCAGGAGTTCCGTCTGTCGTCCCAGCCCTCCTATGACGAACCGGAGGTGCGCTGCGTCAGCAGGGAATTGGCCGAATGTCGGGTCCACCGCCACCCAATCGCCCAGGAGGACCTCGGGCCACGCGTGGTAGTAGAACTTGCCGTCGAGATAAGCGAGTCCTGCGGCAATACGCGCCGGCAGCCCGGCGGCACGTGCCAAGGCGACGAACAACTGGGTGTGCTCGTTACAATCGCCCGAACGGCTGACAAGGACTTGGATCGCGCTCGGCACGCCGAAGGTGATCCGGTCGTTGATGGAATCGTGGACCCACGTGTTGAGCCGCTCGGCGACGACTCGCGGGTCCGTCTCTCCGTTGGCGATGCGCCTCGCCAAATTCTTGATGGCGGGAGCCCTGCTCTGGATCAACGGCTCCGGTGCGGAGTTGGCTGGATCGCGATCGTCCATCGGAAGCCGCCGCCGCGTGATCATCGCCGCGATGTCGGCTCTCGAAACAATGAGCGTGTCGCCAGTCAATTTCTGTCGCTGGCCGTCGAGATCGAATCCGCTGAGCGATACGCCGGAGAGCCTCAACCGCAGAGCGTCGACGCGCTTGTCCATCCGCTTGTTGGCGGCGATGGCAGTCGTTTCGAGGATGTCGCGGTTCTGACTGACTTCGGCCTTCGCCGCCTCGGTTCGCCAGTTCCAGAATGCCATTTCATATGGAAGGCGGCGTAATTCGAGGCCGAGTTGTGTGGTCGCGACCACCCTCCCTTGCTCGTCGATCCAACCGCCGAAGCCGCCGCTCGAGTCGGCGGTGACGCGCCAAGCATGAAGTGTGTCGGGTTGCACGCCGTGCCAGCGCCCGCTGGTCGAATCATAGACCGAGCTGTCATTGACCACGAACGACGATTCGGCGCGAATGTCCAAACCGACGTCCCTCGGCTTCATTTTCGTGGGGTCGAAAATGGGAAGCACGTAGTGACCGCCCACTTTCGGTTGCTCGCCCAGGGCCAGGGCGAGCGGAATGAGCGTCGGAAGGAGAATGGGTCCGGCGAGCCCGATGCGCTGCGTGTCGGGCTTCGCCGCTCCTGACGATATCGACAGGACGAGCACACTGTCGCCGTCGATCCGGCCGTCGGCGCGAATGGGCGCGCCCTCGGTGTCGATAGCGAGATCGAAGTTGGTGACGCGGAGTGCCCGAGTCAGCGTGACGTTCGTGCGCGCGGTGGCGCGATGCGACTTTCCGCCGAACGGAAGATCCGCGACCAGATAGTCGGCGACGACAATCGTCTTCTCCGCCGTATCGATGGTCGATGACGCAAAGCCGATCTGTCGCTCGCCCTGCATCACGCCGTAGTACACCGCACCCGGCGTGACGCGCAGCGCGGCTTCAGCGAGTCGCTCGAGCCGCGGTCGGAAATACTCTCGTTGTACTAGAACTGCCAAGCCGACGAGCCATGCGGCGATGATCGCTCCACCGACCATCGCGCGCCGATTGCTCACCGCCTTTGCGCCTCGCGCGCTCGCTGGTACGCGGCGGTTGCTTCGATGGGTTTGCCCATGCGATCGAGCACAACCCCGATTCGATTCATCGCTCGCCAATAATCAGGCTGCAGACCTGCCGCAGTCTCGTAGGCTTCCAGCGCCTCGGCGAGGCGATCGGTTTGATTGTACGCTTCGCCGAGCTGGTAGTGCGCAGTCGCTTTGTTGGGGTCGAGCGACACGGCGCGCTGCAAGGGCTCGATCGCTTCACGCCAGCGCGCGCGCCGGCAAAGCGAAATCCCGAGCTCGAGCTGCGCGTCGGCATTCATTTCGTCAACCTTCTCCGTCATTGTGCTACGTCAACCGGTCTGGGTTATGTCAATGCGAGCGTCGTCTCGCCGTTGATCCATTCGAGATATTTCTCCAAGCCGGCTTCGACCGGAAGGGCCAGCAATTCCGGCACCTTGTACGGATGCAACTCGACGAAAGCGGCGCGTAACGTTTCCAAGCGGGCCGAGCGCGTTTTGAGAAGCAGAACAACCTCTCTCTCGTCGGCCACTTTCCCCTGCCATCGGTAGAGCGAGCGTGCTCCGGGAAAGAGCGTCCCACAGGCGATCAGTCGTCGTTCGAGGAGAGCGCGAATGAACGTGACCGCTTCTTCGTCGGAGGCGACGGTGGTGAGCACGACGATGGCGTCGGTATGGGGCATGGGACGCAATATAGCGTCTTGTCTCGAGGAGGTCCCCTCCGCAGGTTTCCCCGGCTATGGCAGAAGACGCACTTATTATCCGCGGGGCTCGGGAACACAACCTCCGGAACATCGATGTCACCATCCCGCGGGATAAGCTGACGGTCATCACCGGCTTGTCCGGCTCCGGCAAATCCTCATTGGCGTTCGATACGATCTACGCCGAGGGGCAGCGGCGGTACGTCGAATCGCTATCGGCCTACGCGCGGCAGTTTCTCGGACTGATGGAAAAGCCCGACGTGGATTCAATCGAAGGGCTGTCGCCGGCGATCTCCATCGAGCAGAAGACGGCCGGACACAACCCGCGATCGACCGTCGGTACGGTTACTGAGATCTATGATTACCTGCGCCTTCTCTGGGCGCGCGCCGGAACGCCGCATTGCGCCAATTGCGGTCGCGCCGTGCAGCGCCAGAGTGCCGCGCAGATCGCCGACATCGTGCTCACCTGGCCGCGCGACGCACGCATCGAGGTGCGCGCGCCGTTGATCCAAGGTCGCAAAGGCGAGTTCCGCGAGCTGTTCGAGACCGTGCGGAAGCAGGGATTCATTCGGGCATATGTCGATGGCGAGCTGATTGAAGTGGCCACGCCGCCGAAGCTCAACCGCCGCCAGAACCATACGATTTCTATCATCGTCGACCGGCTGGCCGTCCGAAGCGAAGACCGAGGACGCCTGGCCGATTCGATCGAGACCGCCCTCAAGCTCGCTGATGGCGTCGTCGAGGTAAGCGACGCCGACAGCGGCTCGGCCGAGCTGTTTTCAGAACGCTATGGCTGCCCAAACTGCGGCATTTCGCTGCCGGAGCTCGAACCGCGCCACTTTTCGTTCAACTCCCCGTTCGGCGCCTGTCCAACGTGCGGTGGACTCGGCACGCGTCGTCGCGTGAGCGAGCAGCTCGTGCTCGGCGATCCGCGCATTTCGATTCTCGAAGGCGTGATTCTGCCGTGGGGAGAGCCGAGTGGGTATTTGAGAAAGGTTGTGCTGCCGGCGTTGGCTCGGCAACTCAAGTTCGATCTCAATGCGGCGTGGGGCGACATCCCGAAATCGGCGCGCGATTGCCTTCTATATGGCGAGAAGCGCGGCGCCGCGGCCTCCGAAAAGAAGAGTGGCGGGGCCAAGCGCACGCCGGCCTCGTCGACCGAGTGGGAAGGCGTGTTGGCGAACGTCGAGCGTCGGTATGACGAATCCGAGTCCGACACTGTGCGCCTCGAGCTGCAGGACTACATGATCGAAGTGCCGTGCAGTGATTGCGGCGGGCGCCGGCTCAAGCCCGAAGCGCTTGCCGTGACGGTGCAGGACACGAGCATTGGGGCGATCGTCGAGCTGGCCGTCACCGAAGCTTTAAAGTTCTTTGAATCGGTCCCGATCCGCCGCGACGGAAAGCCTGGGCTCGACGCCGAGATTGCCGGTCCCATTCTGAAAGAAGTGCGCGAGCGCCTGCGTTTTCTCGTGGACGTGGGTCTCGACTATCTCACGCTGGGCCGCGCGGCGGAATCGTTGTCGGGTGGCGAGGCGCAGCGCATTCGGTTGGCGACACAGATCGGGTCGCGGCTGGTCGGTGTCCTCTACATTCTCGACGAGCCGTCGATCGGGCTGCATCAGCGCGACAACGCGCGATTGTTGGCGACGCTCGAGCAGCTTCGTGATCTGGGAAACACGGTCATCGTCGTGGAGCACGACGAAGAGACCATGCGCGCGGCCAACCACGTCATCGATCTCGGGCCGGGCGCCGGGAAGCACGGCGGCGAAGTCATCGCCGTGGGAACGATCGACGAGATCATGCGCAATCCGGCGTCCATCACCGGAAAGTTCCTGACCGGCGAGATGAGTATTCCGACACCGACGACTCGCCGCGCGCCGGACAAGTACAAGACGTTTCGAATCGAAGGCGCGAGTGAGCACAACCTGCGCAATCTCGACGTCGACATTCCGCTCGGGCTCTTCGTGGCGGTGACCGGCGTGTCCGGTTCGGGAAAGTCGACGTTGATCGAGGATATTTTGCATCGCGCGCTGGCGCGCCATTTTTATCGGGCGCGCGTGATTCCCGGTGCACACACGCGGATCACCGGCTTTGAGCATGTCGATAAAGTGATCGACATCGACCAGAGTCCGATCGGCCGCACCCCGCGTTCGAACCCGGCGACATACACGGGTCTGTTCACGCCGATTCGCGAGTTGTTCGCCGAATTGCCCGAGGCAAAGATCCGTGGTTACGGGCCCGGCCGCTTTTCCTTCAACGTGAAGGGAGGGCGATGCGAGTCGTGTCAGGGCGACGGTCTCGTGAAGATCGAGATGCATTTCTTGCCCGACGTCTACGTGCCATGCGAGGTCTGTAAAGGCAAGCGGTACAATCGCGAGACGCTCGAGGTTCGGTTCCGCGGCCTCACGATCTCCGATGTGCTCGAGCAAACGGTGGACGACGCCGTCGAATTCTTTCAGAACCAGCCGCGCATTTTTCAAAAACTGCAAACGTTGGCGGATGTCGGCCTTGGATACATCCATCTCGGCCAAAGCGCGACGACGCTGTCAGGCGGCGAAGCGCAGCGCGTCAAGCTCGCGACGGAGTTGTCGAAGCGAGATACGGGTCGAACGTTCTATATCCTCGATGAGCCGACCACGGGTTTGCATTTCGAGGATGTGCGCGTGCTGCTCGACGTCTTGCACCGTTTGGTCGATCGCGGAAACACCGTGCTCGTCATCGAGCACAACCTCGATGTGATCAAGACGGCGGATTGGATCATTGATCTCGGTCCGGAGGGCGGCAATCGCGGTGGAATGATCGTCGCGGCCGGGAGTCCGGAAGACGTGGCGGCCACCGACGCGTCTTATACCGGGCAATATCTGAAGCCGTTGCTGGCGAGAGTGAAGCGGAGAAAGACCGGATAGGCACACTCCGGCGCGCTGAATGCCGCCGGAGGGCTGCGTGCCACTACCTTTGAATCATGGTCTCTCTTCTCGATATCATCGGTCCCGTGATGGTCGGTCCGTCCAGCTCGCACACGGCGGGCGCATGCCGACTGGGCCTCCTTGCGCGCGGGCTCGTGGGCGGAACGCCGGAGCGCGCTAAGATCGAGCTGCATGGCTCGTTCGCCCGCACGGGTGAAGGGCACGGCACGGACAAGGCAATCGTCGCCGGACTAATGGGCTTTCGTCCCGACGACGATCGGATTCGCACGGCGCTCGAGATCGCGGAGCAGGAAGGGTTGGCGTACGCCTTCGAGAAGACGACGCTCGACGAAGAGGCGCATCCGAACAGTGTGCGGATGACGCTCGAGCGGGGCGACCGCACCGCCGTGATGATGGGTTCGTCGCTCGGCGCCGGACGCGTGATGGTGACGTCGATCGACGGCTATCCGGTCGAGGTGTCGGGCAACTATCACACGATCGTGTTGGTGGCCGAGGACGTGAAGGGGTCGATTGCGCGCATCGCGACGGTCCTGGCCGACGATGGGTTGAACATTGCGACCCTTCGCCTGACTCGGAAGAAGCGCGGCGGTGACGCGTTCATGGTCATCGAGATCGATGAGTATCCCGACGAACGAGTGCGCGAGCACATCCGCGCATTGCCCTGGGTGCGGTGGGCGTTCCGGCTTGATAAAGTTTCGGCATGATTGTTCTTGTACAAATAAAAGCAGACCCTTCGCTGCGTTCTGGATGACACCCCGCTGCGCTCAGGATGACAGTTTGCTCAGGATGACGCGCTAATGTATCGCTCGCTCGCAGCAGCCGTTCGTGACGCCGAGGCTCGGGGAATCACGCTGTCTCAGCTCGCGCTCGAGGCGGAGTCGGAGGACCAAGGCCGTCCTGTCGGCGAAATCCGGGATGTCTTGCGGCGTGCCTTGCATGTCATGCAAGGCGCGGTCGATCGTGGTCTCGCCGGTGACCTGAGGTCCGCGTCCGGCCTTGTCGGCGGGGATGCGGCAAAGCTGGTGAACGGTCCGCCGGGACCGCTCGCGGGGACGCCGTTCCGCGACGTGCTCGCGCGTGCGCTCGCCGTTCAAGAGGTCAACGCGGCGATGGGTGTGATCGTCGCCGCACCGACCGCCGGCGGCGCGGGTGTGCTTCCAGCCGTCCTCACCGGACTTGCCGCCGCGCGAAATATTTCGGAGGACCAAGTTGTCGACGCACTGGCCACCGCAGGTTTGATCGGCGCGGTCGTCGCCGAGCGGGCGTCGCTTTCCGGTGCGGAGGGTGGTTGCCAGGCCGAGACCGGTGCCGCGGCCGGCATGGCGGCCGGTGCCGCAACTGAAATGCTCGGCGGTACGCCGACGCAGGTATCGAATGCGGTAGCGTTGGCTCAACAAGGTACGCTCGGGCTCGTGTGCGATCCGTTGGGCGGACTCGTCGAGTTGCCGTGTGTCTTTCGAAACGCGACGGGAGCGGCGATCGCGCTGGCAGCGATCGAGATGGCACTCGCGGGAATCACGTTCGCGATCCCCGCGGACGAAGTCATCGATACGATGGGCGAGATCGGGCGCGACATGGACGTTCGCTATCGTGAAACCGCCGGGGGCGGGCTGGCGGCGACGCCGACGGGTCGGCGACTGGCGCGCGAGCGGTTGGTGCAGATCAAGCGAAGCTAGGACCGGCGCTGGTCGTTGCGCGGATGCTCAATCGCGTCGGCTGATCTCCGTGTCATTGGCCGCGGAATCCGCGGAATTACTGAAACAACACGGAATGACGACTCGACTCGATCGAGCGAGGTCGAGCTTCGCGTAGAGTTCATGCATATTCGAAGAGAAACCTCGGCGCTCGACTCTTTTTGGTCCGGGGCCAACGCCGTCGCGCCATGAGAAGACACGACGCTCGGCCAACGATAAAAGGCGTCGTCACCGCACTCCTCAGCTGGCCCCGCAACCAAAAGAGAAGTGTTGCTCCGCTCGATCGCTTTCCACCGCGCGTCGGACCATTCCGTGGCACTCCGCGATTCCGCGGATTCCATGGCGAGCGCCGCACAGCCCATGCGCCTCGACGCAGCCTGGGCGGCAGAAAGACCATCGCGACGGTCCCGCAACCGCCTCCCTCGACCAAACCGGCCCCGCACCGTAGCTTAGCCCGAACCTGAAACGTCCCGCTCTGTCCTTCGTACGACTAACAGCATCCCAGCAAGGAATCGCGATGGTGACCAAGGAAGACATCGAAGGCTTTCTCAACCGGCTCGGTGCCGACGGAGCAAGCCATACAGAGGTAGAGACGGGCATGTGGGTCGTGAGGCCCAGCGGAGAGCTCGATTTCAGCGTCGTCGTGAACTACACGCCGCCGGTGGTGATTCTCCGAGTGAAGGTCATGACGCTCCCCACGGACGCCGGCGCATTGGCGACGTTGAGCCGGCGTCTGTTGGAACTGAACGCCACGGATCTCGTGCACGGTTCATACGGGATCGAAGAGCAAGCGATCGTGATGACGGAGGCGCTCGAGCTTTCTCATCTTGATTATGAGGAATTCCTCGCGGCCTACGAAGGCATTACGTCCGCCCTCGCCGCGCACCTCCGTGAACTCGGCTCGTACCGCGAGGCACATTAAGCCATGGGACTATTCGATAGGTTCTCGACCCTGTTGCGGTCGAACATCAATGACCTGATCTCTCGGGCCGAAGATCCCGAGAAGATGTTGACGCAGATTCTCGTCGACATGCGGTCGCAACTCGCGAAGGCCAAGCAGCAAGTCGCCACGGCCATCGCTGATGAAAAACGTTTGCGCGATCAAGCGGACGCGGAATATCGCCAAGGGCACGATTGGGAGCAGAAGGCCATGCTCGCCATCAAAGAAGGGCGCGACGATCTCGCCAAACAGGCGCTCATGCGGCAAGGCGAGCACATGTCGGCCGGGCAGCAGCTCGAGCAGACGTGGGAACAGCATCGCGCGGAAACAGAAAAGCTCAAGAATTCACTGCGCGATCTGAACGACAAGATCGAAGAAGCAAAGCGCAAGAAGAATCTGCTCGTGGCGCGCCAGCGTCGCGCACAGGCGCAACAGCGCATCGCCGAAACGATGTCGTCGCTCAATGAGAAGTCGGCGTTCGAGGCGTTCGCCCGGATGGAAGAACGCATCGAGACGAACGAGCGACAACTCAAGGCGTCGATCGAAATCGAAGAAGAGTTCACGGGCGACCGGCTCGCGCAGGATTTCAAGGCGCTCGAGAAGGGAGCTGTGGCTGGAAGCGTCGACGTCCAACTCCTCGCGCTCAAACAAAAGATGGGAATGATTTCTGCGGGGTCCCCGGACAAGAAGGCGCTGGGCGCCGGACGGCCCGATGAAGAGACCGTTCCCGCCGAGATCGAGGACGCTGAGAAAAAGAGCCATTGAAAGCTGAGAGTGCACCACGAGGGGGGCTGAGCGGTTTCAGGTTCGGCCCCATCCTGACAGCGACGGTCCTGACAGTCCTGGGTATCTGGCTGTTCAAGACCGTCGCTCAGGTTTTTGTCCTCCTCATGCTCGGCGTGTTGGTGTCGCTGTATTTGGGCGCCGTCGCCGAGTGGATTCAGCGAAGGATTCGAGCTCCGGAGGGCGTGGCGTTCGCCGCGGCGATCATTGGCTCGGTCGGGGCGCTCGCGCTGCTCGTCTGGATTCTCGCGCCGCCGGTTGTCGCTCAGACGCGCGAGCTGATTCAACAGATGCCGACGTTCATCGCGTCGTGGGAGGTCGGACTCGACCAGCTCGCCGCGAGACTTCCGTCATTGCGCGACGTGATCGGCAGTCAGAGCGACCACAAAACCGTGCACGCGCTGTACGAGCAGTTGAGCGGAACGTTCAGTTCTCTTCCGACCAAGCTGTTCGAGATCGTGCATGCGGCGATCAATATTTTCGCCGTCGGCGTGATGGGGATTTACCTGTCGCTCCATCCGTCGCTGTATCGTGAGTGGTTGATTGCGCTATTCCCGCCGATCCATCGCGATCTCGTGCGGGACGTTCTTGCCGACCTCGCAGATTCGCTGCGCGCGTACATCGTCGGCCAGTTGATGACGATGACGTTCCTCGGTGCCATCACCGCGCTTGGATTGTATGTGTTGAACGTTCCGTTCTCGTTGCCGTTCGGAATTTTCACGGGCCTCGTCGCGATCGTGCCGTTTTTCGGCACGCTGCTGTCGACGACGCTACCGGCGTTGTTCGTGCTCACCGGCACGGGCTATCACGGCATCAGTCCAGTCGGACACGCGCTGCTCGTCGTGGGTCTCGGCGTGGTCGTGCATCTGATCGAGGGGAACATCGTTTCGCCGCTGGTGATGTCGCGCAAGGTCGATCTGCCTCCGGTGCTGACGATCATGGCGGTGTTGGTCATCGGCCAACTGTTGGGCGGATTGGGGCTGATCGTGGCGCTCCCAACGCTTGCCGCTGTCATGGTGATTGTTCGCCGAATCCTCATCACGCGGATTTACGAAGGCCAAGGCTTCCGCAAAACGACGCGGGAACGTCCGTTGGTGTTGCGAGTGCCGGTGCCGGGCGGCGGCGCGGTCGCGCACCGAGGGACGCCGTTCGACATCGTGACCGCGGCCGAGCACGACGGAATTCGGCATAGCGCGTAACGCAGAGAGCACCGCACCGCGCTCGATCGATCCGGGTCGCGGATTCTTGGTGGTGAATCGGCGTGCGAGATCTCGTATCGAGGCGCATGACCATCGCGCTGGAACTGCGGGGGATCACCAAACGCTATGTCGCGGGGATCAAAGGCTGCATGGCGTCCGCCGATGTGCTCCGTCGCGTAGACGTCGAGGTGCATGCGGGCGAATCGATGGCGATCGTGGGCGGTGCCGGCGCGGGAAAGTCGACGCTACTGCTGTGCGCGGCCGGCCTGATCGTTCCCGACGCCGGCGACCTACGCTGGTTCGGTGACAACAGTCGAGCCGCGGCTATCGAACGCGCGACGTTGCATTTTGCTCCTGGGCGGCATGCACACCAATGCCGCGTACCGCGTCGCCGAGTGAACGCGGCGCCGCATCTGCATTTGATCGACGGCGTGGATGGGTTGGCGGACGATGTCGCTGCGCGGCTTGCGAGTTGGATTGGGAGGCGCCGCGAGCGGGGCGACGCTGTTCTGGTGGCGGTGCGCGACGGTGACGTGGGTTCTCTGTTGGCGTCGCGCTGCGTGACGATGCGTGGCGGGCAGCTCCACGGCGACGCTCGTCCTGCGACGGCGGCAAGAGTGGCGGAGCGGATCGCGGCGCGTTGATCGCCAGGCGAACGACTCACTCGTCGGCACGGGTTCGTTGACCCGTTCTACCGACCCGCCTAGCATTCACGAGTCGTAGCGCCGATCGCGCGATGTTCACGAGCCCTCTCGCCATCACGATGCCCGAGCACGAGTTCCGCCTGTTCAACACGATGACCCGCACGATCGAGCCGTTCGCGCCAGACGACGGGGAGACCGTGCGCATCTATAGTTGCGGCCCCACCGTCTACAACCCGGCGCACCTCGGGAATTTCCGCACCTTCCTGTTCGGCGACCTTCTCCGTCGCACGATCAAGCTCCACGGCTGGAAGGTCCGGCAGGTCATGAACCTGACCGACGTCGACGACAAGATCATCCGCCGAGCGCACGAGCAGAAAAAGACGATCCGTGAAGTCACCGAGCCGGTGACGAAGGTCTTTCATGAGGACCGCGAATACCTTCGGATCGAGCGCGCGGAGGTTTACCCAAAAGCGACCGACTACATCGCGCAGATGATCGCGCTGGTCGCCAAGCTGATCGAGCGGAAGGTCGCCTATGTCGCTGACGACAAATCCGTCTACTTCGCCATCGACCGGTTTCCGGAATACGGCCGCCTCTCTCGGCTCGACAAGCGCGAGTTGAAGACCGGCGCCCGCGTCGCGCAGGACGACTACTCCAAAGAAAACGCTCAAGATTTCGCGCTCTGGAAAGCGGCGACGCCCAACGACGAGGCCACCGGCGCTGCGTGGGATTCTCCCTGGGGTCGCGGGCGGCCCGGGTGGCACCTCGAATGCTCGGCCATGGCGGTGGATCTGTTGGGGGAGACGCTCGACATCCACTCCGGCGGCATCGACCTGATCTTTCCGCATCATGAGGATGAGATCGCGCAATCGGAAGCTGCATCGGGGAAGACGTTTGCGCGCTTCTGGTGCCATGGTGCCTTCTTGCTGACCGACGGCGCCAAGATGGCGAAGCGACTCGGGAACGTCACGAACGTTCAGGGGATGCGGGCGGCGCACATTTCGGCGGCGGCGGTCCGGCACTTCGTGTACAACACGCATTATCGGAAGGAACTGAATCTGTCGGAGGAGGCGCTCGAAGCGTCCATGAACGCCGTGCGTCGAGTCGGCGATTTCGCGGATCGGTTGGCGTCGGCGAGCGGTGGGACGCGGGAGCTTGCGTCGGCGGCTGATGCGGCGGTGGCGGACGTGGAGAAGGCGTTGTTCGATGATCTGAATGCGCCGAACGCGTTGGGGGGATTGTTCACGTTCATCACGCGGGCGAATGCCGAGCTGGACCGTCGAGGTTCAGACGTGGAGTCTTTGGAGCGAGCGCGAGCGGCGTTTGCGCGGATCAACGGAGTGCTGGACATCGTGCCGGATCGAACGGTCGACGAACCCGAGCTCGTTTCATGGGTGGAGGAACGAATCGCCGCTCGACGCGCGGCGCGCGAGGGGCGGAATTTTGGTGAAGCGGATCGAATTCGCGCCGAGCTGAGCGGGAAGGGCGTGACGATCGAGGATGGGCCGAGTGGAACGAAGTGGAAGCGATCGCGGTAGGCGAACGCGAAGCGGGCTGTTCTGTTTTGCGGCGGTTACTTCAAATTGCTTTGAGCGTTTTTGGGGAGTTTTTTCGTTTGGATGTAGGCGGTCGGCGCGGGTGTTGTGAGTGAGTGCTCTAAGCGTCGGCACCAGCGCGGCTTGACACCGTTTCCGCGCCCCCTTATCCTATGAGTCTCGCGCAAAATTGGCCGTCTGCTGACGTAGCTCAATTGGCAGAGCACCTGATTTGTAATCAGGCGGTTGCGAGTTCAAGTCTCGCCGTCAGCTCTGAACATTGAACGGGGCGTGGGTAGACGTTGGTGACTCGTCACCGCGATGGGAGTGGTTGTGCGCGCGTACATCCGGTGGGGTGGCCGAGTGGCTAATGGCAGCAGACTGTAAATCTGCCGGGTTAACGCCCTACGAAGGTTCGAATCCTTCCCCCACCATTTTGGGTGGAACAGACCGTCGGATTTGAGCTCGTCCAGCGGTACGGAGTAGGGAAAGCGTCGCGGGAGTAGCTCAGCTGGTAGAGCGCAAGCCTTCCAAGCTTGATGTCGCGGGTTCGAGCCCCGTCTCCCGCTCTGCAGTGATGGAGCAGGACAGCAGGATGAGGACGGAGCGGATGGATGAGGAAGCGTAGGGAAGTTGGATCGCGGTGTGTTGAATGCTGGGGCCGCGAGTCGTTAGAGAACGCTGACGTAGCTCAGTCGGTAGAGCACACCCTTGGTAAGGGTGAGGTCACCGGTTCAATCCCGGTCGTCAGCTCTGAACGAAACTGAAAATCGGGTTGTTGGTGTAGTGTGGAGTGTCGAGGATCGTGCGGTGGCGCGCTGGTGCGGGCCACTTCGTTGCGTCCCGGCGACTCAGCTTCGCTCGGCCCTCGCCCATCGACCTTCAACCCTGTAGTTGCCATGCCCAGAGACAAAATCATTCTCGCGTGCAGCGAGTGTAAGAATCGGAATTACTTCACGACCAAAAATAAGCGCCTGCACCCGGAGCGCGTGGAGTGGAAGAAGTACTGTCCGCGCTGCAACACGCATCAGCTTCACAAGGAAACCAAGTAATGGCCGAGGCGGTCGCGCGTCCGGGCGGTTCTGGCGGGTCGGCTGGTGGGTCCGGCGGAACGGCTCCCGCTGCTCCGAGCAAGTGGTCCCGCCTTGTGGCGTTTGTTCAGGGCGTGATCGTGGAAATGAAGAAGGTGACGTGGCCGGATTTTCCGCAGGTGCGGTCGGCGACGATCGCCATCATCATCTTCGTCCTGCTGCTCGGCCTGTTCATCACGATTCTTGATTTCATCCTTCAAGGAATTCTGATCAAGGCGATCCCGTCGCTGTTCGCGGGGCGCTGATCTAACTATGGAACATCGCTGGTACGCGATCCAGACAACGGCTGGGCACGAGAACAAAGTTCGATCGCTGATTCAGCGGAAAATCGACGGCGATGCGCGGCCACCGGAAGGCCGCTCGGTTCGCCAGGCGCTCGTGCCGACACAGGAAGTGGTCGAGATCAAGAACGGCAAGAAGGTCACGGTCGAACGGAAGCTCTATCCCGGCTACGTGCTGGTCGAGATGGATCTGAACCAGGAGACCGCGCACGTCATCAACGGAATTCAGGGCGTCATCAAGTTCGTGGGACACGATTCGCGTTTCCCGCAACCGCTGCGCCCCGACGAAGTGAACCGCCTCCTCGGCATCGCCGACGAGAAGGAAGCGGAAGCGCCGCGCGAGGAAATTCCGTTCATGGTGGGGCAAGCAGTCGCGATCACCGAAGGGCCGTTCACGGATTTTAATGGAACGGTGGAAGAGGTGATGGCGGACAAAGGAAAGGTGCGGGTGTCGGTCTCGCTGTTCGGACGACCGACGTCGGTGGAGTTGGATTATTTGCAACTGAAGGCGTACTAACAGGTCTCTGGATGATAGGTCTGAGGCTGGGAGTGAACCTCTCCTATCCTCGGACCAGAGACCTGAGCAGTCTCGGTTTCTGTCTCCTCTGACCAGAGAGCAGAGATCTGGCTAGTCGGCGACCACTCCGACTCTAAACGGCCCAGTGGGAGATCGACCGCCTGCACGAATGGCGGACAGTTCAAAGGAGTTCTATGGCGAAGAAAGTAGCGGGGTTCGTAAAGCTTCAGATCCCCGCGGGCAAGGCCAATCCCGCCCCTCCGGTGGGAACGGCCCTTGGTCCGCAGGGCATCAACATCATGGCGTTCTGCAAAGAGTTCAATTCTCGGACGCAGGGCCAGGATACGATCCTCCCGGTCGAAATCACGATTTTCTCGGATAAGTCCTTCACCTTCATCCTGAAGACGCCGCCCGCGGCCGTCCTCCTGAAGAAGGAAGCAGGCATCGAGAAAGGCTCGGGCCAGCCGAACCGGAACAAGGTCGGCAAGGTGACCAAAGCGCAGGTCCGCAAGATCGCGGAGCTCAAAATGCCCGACCTCAATTGCGACACGATCGAGTCCGCCATGATGATGGTTGCCGGCGCGGCGCGTTCGATGGGGCTGGAGGTCGTGGACTAATGCGCGAGCACGGGAAGAAGTACACGGCGGCAGCGAAGAGTCGCGACATCGCCACGACGTACCAGCCCAAGCAGGCATTGGAAATCGTGAAGAGCGCAGCATTCGCAAAGTTTGATGAAACGGTGGAAGTCGCCGTCCGGCTGGGCGTCGATCCGCGGCATGCCGATCAAGTCGTGCGCGGAACGGTCGTCTTGCCGGCGGGCACTGGAAAGTCGGTACGCGTGTTGGTGATCGCGATCGGCGATAAGGCGCGCGAAGCCGAAGAAGCCGGCGCTGATTACGTCGGCGCTGAGTTCATCCAGAAGATCAAGGATGGCTGGCTCGACTTCGACGTGCTCATCGCCACGCCGGATCAGATGGGCCAGCTGGGTGCGCTCGGTCGCGTGCTCGGACCGCGCGGTCTCATGCCCAACCCAAAGGCGGGCACGGTGACGTTCAACGTCGGCACCGCAGTACGCGAGACCAAGGCTGGTAAGATCGAGTTCCGCGTCGACAAGGCGGGGAACGTCCATGCGCCGATCGGCAAGGTGTCGTTCGGTCTCGACGCGTTGGAAACGAACTTCGCGGCGTTCATGGATCAGATCGTCCGCGCGAAACCGGCCGCGGCGAAGGGTGTGTACGTGAAGAACGTTTCCGTGTCGAGCACCATGGGCCCGGGCGTCACGATCGACATCAACGCATACCGGGGCTAGCCGTGAAGCGATCCGACAAAGAGCAGCTCGTCATCGAGCTCAAAGAGAAATTGCAGGGCGCTACGGCGCTCTATTACACGGACTTCACCGGACTGAACGTGAAGCGGATGACGGAACTTCGCCGTCGTTTGCGCCGGGCGAACGTCCAATATCTGGTCATCAAGAACACTCTGGCGCTTCGCGCCGTAAACGAGAGTGGCTTGGTTGGCGAACGGCTGCGCGGACCCACGGGTCTCGTGGTCACGAAGGACCCGATCACCGCGGCAAAGCTCCTGACGGATTTCGCCAAGGAGAACGAGCAGCGGCCGTCCGTGAAAGGCGGGATGTTCGAAGGGAAGGCGATTGATAAGGCGCAGGTCACCAAACTGGCATCGATGCCGTCGCGCGAGCAGATGCTCGCCCAACTCGGCGCCGGTTTGCAATCTCCGCTGGCGGCTTGGGTCGGCGCCTTGAACGGAGTGCTGTACAACTTTGCAGGAGCGCTCGAAGCCCTTCGTGCGCAGCGTGAAGGCGCCGGAACCGCTGGCGAAGGCGCGAGTGCTTGAAAGTCGGTCAGCGACCGACACACGTAGGAACTGACCGATCCACCGATTGACCGACTTTTAATAACACCAGGAGAATGACCCCAATGCCTACGACACTGAGCAAGGACGAGATCCTCGACGCGATTGGCAACATGTCCGTCTTCGAGCTCGCCGAGCTGATCGAAACCTTCAAGACGAAGTTCAACGTCACGATCGCAGCGGCCCCGGTTGGCGGCGCGCCTGCGGGTGGCGGTGCTGCTCCGGCAGCCGTGGTCGAAGAGAAGACCGAGTTCGATGTGGTTCTCAAGGAAGCCGGCGCAAAGAAGATCCAGGTCATCAAGGTCGTGCGCGAGCTGACCGGCCTGGGCCTCAAGGAAGCCAAGGACTTGGTTGATGGTGCGCCACAGGTGGTGAAGGGCGGCGTCTCGAAGGATGAGGCGGCGACCGTGAAGGCCAAGCTGGAAGAGCAGGGCGCCGTCGTCGAAGTGAAGTAAGCCGGGCCGAGGGACGGGAGGACGCGAGCGCAGTTCGCGCCGATCTCCTCCCGCTCCTCTCCTCTCTTACTCCACTTCTTCGAGCGCCCTACGTGAACGCGATTTTCCTTCGCCTCACAACTAATTCGTGTAGTTCGGCCGCCCCGTCGGTCGCGATTTTTTCGAATCGCGCACCCGGGGCTTCGGCCGTTTTTTCGCCTGCCCGGGTGAACAATGAGTGAAATCAAGCAAATTTCGTTTGCGAAGCTGGACCAGGGGATGGAAATGCCCCACCTCCTGGACATCCAAACGCGCGCCTTCGACGCGTTGCTCCAATTGGACGCCGCCTCGCATGACCGCGAAGACATCGGCCTCGAACGGGTCTTCAAAGACCTGTTCCCGATCGCCGATGTTCACGAGAACTTCTCGCTCGAGTTCGTTCGCTACTCCCTCGGTGAACCCAAATACACCGTGGAAGAGTGCATCGAACGCGACATGACCTATTCCGCCCCGCTGAAGGCGACGCTGCAGCTCGTCATCAACGAGGAAGTGAACGGCGTCAAACGGCCGCGCAACATCATCGAGAAAGAGGTCTATCTCGGTGAACTGCCGCTGCTCACGCCGCTCGGTACCTTCGTCATCAACGGAGCGGAACGCGTCATCGTCAGCCAGCTCCATCGCTCTCCGGGCGTGGTGTTCGAAGAAGCGACGCATCCCAACGGACAGCGCCTCATTTCGGCGCGCATCATTCCGTTCCGCGGATCGTGGGTCGAGTTCACTGTCGACATCCACGACGTCGTGTACGTGCACATCGACAAGAAGAAGAAGTTCCCCGCCACCGCGCTCTTGCGCGCGTTCGGCTACGGGAGCAATTCGGACATTCTCCGTCTCTTCTTCGCGGTCCGCGATCTGGATCTCACCAAGAAACGTGAGAGTCGCACGGACGTGCGCGAAGTCATCGGCGCCATCATCGCCGAAGACATCGCGCTGCCGGGCGAAGCCACGGCGGAAGACGCGCCGAAAGCCCGCACCAAGAAGGCAAAGGCCGAGCGCGAGGCGCAGGAGAATGTGCTGCTGGTCAAGGAAGGCGATGAACTCACAGAGACCGTGTACAATCGTCTTCGTCGCCAGAACATCGACACGATCAAGGTCTTCGCGTCGCACATGAAGATCGATCTTCGCGACGAAGCCGATGCGATCGAGCGCGGCGAGCGCGAAGTTCGTCGTCGCCTCGCCAGCGACGTCGTTGACGCCGACGGCGAAGTGATTGCCGAAGTCGGCCAAGCGCTCAGCGACTCGGTCATCAAGAAGATCCGCAAGGCCGAGATCAACAAGGTGAGCGTGTTCGTCGCTTCGGGTCGCGCCGAGTCGACATTGATCAAGAACACGTTGGCGAAGGATCCGACGCACAGCGAAAAGGAGTCGCTGTCGCAGATCTACGCGCTGCTCCGTCCGGGCGACGCGCCCGACGCGCAGACAGCCAAACAAGCACTCGAGCGGTTGTTCTTCTCGCCCAAGCGCTACGACCTCGGCCGCGTTGGTCGTTATAAGATCAATCAACGGCTCGGCATGAACATGCCGGCCGACTACACGGTGCTGTCCAAGGAAGATTTTGTCGAGATCGTTCGCTACCTCGTGGAATTGCACGAAGGCCGCGGGCATGTCGACGACATCGATCACTTGGGCAACCGCCGCATTCGTTCGGTGGGCGAGCTCATCGCCAATCAGTTCTCGGTCGGTCTGTCGCGCATGGCCCGCTTGGTCAAAGAGCGCATGTCGATCAACACCGATCCAGAAAAGATCAGTCTCGACGATCTCGTGAACGCGAGGACTGTGTCGGCCGTCATTCAGGCCTTCTTTGGCTCCTCGCAACTTTCACAGTTCATGGATCAAACGAATCCGCTCGCCGAGTTGACGCACAAGCGTCGTCTGTCGGCGCTCGGACCGGGCGGTCTCACACGCGAGCGCGCCGGCTTCGAAGTGCGCGACGTGCACTACTCGCAGTACGGCCGCATGTGCCCGATCGAAACGCCGGAAGGTCCGAACATCGGACTGATCACGTCGCTCGCCTGCTACGCGCAGGTGAATGACTTGGGCTTCGTCGAGACGCCGTATCGTATCGTGAAGAACGGCCGCGTGTTGAACGACATCGCGTGGCTCGACGCGAATAAAGAAGAGGATGCGATCATCGCGCAGGCGAATTCGCGTCTCGGTCCGAACGGCGAGTTCCTCGACGATCTCGTGCTCTGTCGTCAGGTGGGTGACGTTCCGCTCACGCCCAAGGACAGAATCGATTACATGGACGTGGCGCCGGAGCAGCTCGTCTCCATCGCCGCCGCGCTCATTCCGTTCCTCGAGCACGACGACGCCAACCGCGCGTTGATGGGCTCGAACATGCAACGCCAGGCGGTGCCGCTGCTCAATCCGCGTACGCCGCTCGTCGGCACGGGGCTCGAGGGCAAAGTGGCGACCGATTCCGGCGCGGTGGTCATTGCCAAGCGTGCCGGCATCATCTCACGTGTCACGGCCGACGAGATCATCGTCGACGCCGGTCCGGTCGCGGCAAAGAAGGATGCCGTCGCTGACGGCGATCGTCCGCTGGCTCGTTTGACGCAGCACGACCGCTACCGTCTCAAGAAGTACTGGAGAACCAACCAGGACACGGCGATCAACCAGCGTCCGCTCGTCGCGCAGGGCCAGCGGGTCGAGCCCGGCGACGTGCTGGCCGACGGCGCGGCGACCGAGCAGGGACAGCTGGCGCTCGGCGCGAACGTCACGGTGGCGTTCATGCCCTGGTACGGATACAACTTCGAGGATGCCATCGTTCTGTCGGAACGGTTGGTGAAGGACGACGTGTATTCGTCGATCCATATTCAAGAATTGGAATTGCATGTCCGCGACACGAAGCGCGGTCAGGAAGAGATCACGCGTGAAATTCCGAACGTCTCGGAAGAAGCGCTGCTCGACCTCGACGAACGCGGCATCGTGCGCATCGGCGCGCATGTGAAGCCGGGCGACATTCTGGTCGGCAAGATCACGCCCAAGGGCGAGACCGAGCTGAGTCCGGAAGAAAAACTCCTCACGGCCATCTTCGGCGAAAAGGCCAAGGACGTGAAGGATTCGTCGCTCAAGGTGCCGCCGGGCATGGAGGGCGTCGTCATCGACGTCAAGATTTTCTCGCGCATCGAAGACCAGGTCGTGGAAAAGGATCGTGGAGAGCGCATCGGTGAAGTGCGCCGTCTCGAGGGCGAGGAGAAGATCCGCGTCAACGAGGTGCGTGATTCCGAGCTGATCGAGATTCTCGACGGCCAGGTGATCGCGCTCGCGCTCAAGTCGGGCACGGTCGAAGAGGCGATTCCGGCGGGCACCAAGGTGACCGCGGCGTCGCTGCGCGAAATGAAACTGTCGCAGATCGACCTCAAGACGCTTCGCGTCGAGAACAAGCGCATCAACGAGCGCGTGCGTCAGATCATCGACGCATCGACCGAAGAGAAGGCCAAGCTCGAAGAGAAAGCCGAAGAGCGGATCGATCGCATTCTTCAGCCTGATGAGTTGCCGCCAGGCGTCATCCAGCTCGTCAAAGTCTATCTCGCCGAGAAGCGCAAGGTTTCGGTGGGCGACAAGATGGCCGGACGCCACGGGAACAAGGGTATCGTCGCCCGCGTCGTGCCGACGGAAGACATGCCGTTCCTTCCCGACGGCCGTCCGGTCGACATCGTGCTCAACCCACTCGGCGTACCAAGCCGAATGAACGTCGGACAGATTCTCGAGACGCACCTTGGGTGGGTCGCGAAGATCCTTGGTTTCTACGCCAAGACACCGGTGTTCCAGGGCGCCAACGAGCGCGAGATCGGACTGTTGCTCAAGATGTCGGGCGTGCTCTGGGCGGGCCAAGCGCTCGCGCTCCGCACGCCAATTCCGAAGATCTCCACCGCGGAGATTCTCGGATTCCAGCGCGACATCAAGCCGGATCGCACGCGTGAAGAGGAACGGTTCGAGCGTCTCGAAGAGGCGACGATCAACGACCTTGGCGGGCGTACGATGTCGCAGGAGACGCGCGATGTGTATCACAGCATCCGCGACTTCCTCGCTGCCGCGGCCAAGGAATTGGCTGAGCGCGAGCACACGGCGTATGACAACCAGGTTGCGGGACATACCGCGTGGGTGGATGACGAGACTGTGTCGGCGCCAAAGAAGGTCGAGTACAAGGCGGCGCTCAAGCAACTCGAGAAGCGCCGGGCCATGGAGCCGGCCGACCTGTTGAATGATCTCGAATTGCCGGCGTTGGCCGGCATGCTGGGTAAGAAGTCCGAGGCGGACGTAGACGCGGCGGCGGTCGAGCTGATGCGTCTCGGCGGCCTCACGCCGTTCGGCAAGGTGCATTTGCGCGATGGTCGTAGCGGCGAGACGTTCGCGTCGCCGGTGACCGTGGGAGAGATCTATATGCTCAAATTGTCTCACCTTGTAGATGATAAGATCCACGCGCGGAGCATCGGACCGTACTCGCTGGTCACGCAGCAGCCGCTCGCCGGTAAGGCGCAGTTCGGCGGCCAGCGGTTCGGAGAAATGGAAGTGTGGGCGTTGGAAGCGTACGGCGCCGCGCACATCCTGCAGGAAATTCTGACGGTGAAGTCCGATGACGTGAACGGCAGAAGCCGGGTGTACGAGGCGATCGTGAAGGGGCAGAACCTTCCGGAGCCGGGTATTCCGGAGTCGTTCAACGTGCTTGTGAAGGAATTGCAGGCTCTCGGTATCAAGGTGACGATGGGCCAGAGCGTCGACGGCTTCTGGGGCACGGGCATCGACACCGGGACGTCGAGCAACAGCAGCGGCAATGGGAGCGAGGGTTAATACATGATTGACTTCCGTAGCGTGCGCGAACAGCGCGCCAGCTCGTTCGACTTCATTCAGGTCCGGATTGCTTCTCCTGAAGAAATCCGTGGCCCAAAAGATCCCAAGGAGCGCGAGCGCCTGGAACTTCAGGGGCTTCGCAACTGGTGGTCATGGGGTGAAGTCACCAAGCCCGAGACGATCAACTACCGCTCGTTCAAGCCCGAGAAGGACGGCTTGTTCTGCGAGCGGATCTTTGGTCCGGTCAAGGATTGGGAATGTCATTGCGGCAAATACAAACGGATTCGTTATCGCGGTGTGATCTGCGACCGTTGCGGCGTCGAAGTGACCCTGAGCAAGGTGCGCCGCGAGCGCATGGGTCACATCGAGCTCGCCGTTCCCGTCGCCCATATCTGGTTCTTCAAGACCTTGCCCAGTCCCATGGGCAACCTGCTCGACATCACGCTTCGTGATCTCGAGAAGGTCATCTATTACTCGAATTACGTCGTCATCGAGCCTGGCAACCAGGAAGTCTCGGTTAACCAGTTGCTCGACGAAGACGAGTATTTGAATCTCCGCACCAAGGCGAAGGAAGAAAACGATGGCGCCTTCATGGCCGACATCGGTGCGCCTGCCGTGCGCGAGTTGCTGCGTCGCTTGGACGTCGACACGCTCACCGATACGCTCCGCGCGTCGGTGGTGACGGAGACGTCGCAGCATCGGAAGAAGATGCTGCTCAAGCGGCTCAAGATTGTCGATGCGTTCCGCAACTCGGGCGATTCCGGCGACACGCGGAACCGTCCGGAGTGGATGATTCTCGACGTCGTTCCGGTCATTCCGCCGGATCTGCGTCCGCTCGTGCCGTTGGACGGTGGCCGGTTCGCGACGTCGGACTTGAACGATCTCTATCGTCGCGTCATCAACCGCAACAACCGTCTGCAGAAGCTCATCATGCATCGCGCGCCGGAAGTCATTCTCCGGAACGAGAAGCGCATGTTGCAGGAAGCGGTGGACGCGCTGTTCGACAACGGTCGTCGCAGCAAAGCGATTCGTGGCCGCGGCAAGCGTCCGCTCAAGTCGCTGTCCGACATGCTCAAGGGCAAGCAGGGCCGGTTCCGTCAGAACCTGCTCGGCAAGCGCGTGGACTACTCGGGCCGTTCGGTCATCGTCGTGGGCCCAGAGCTCCAGTTGCATCAGTGCGGCTTGCCTAAGCTGATGGCGCTCGAGCTGTTCAAGCCGTTCATCATCCACAAGCTCGTGGAGAAGGGCATTGCCGAAACGGTGAAGCGCGCCAAGAAGATTGTGGAACGCGAATCGCCGGAGGTCTACGAGATCTTGGAAGAGATCATTCGAGATCACCCGGTGTTGCTCAACCGCGCGCCGACGCTTCACAGACTTGGTATTCAGGCCTTTGAGCCCGTGTTGGTCGAAGGAAAGGCCATTCGTATTCACCCGCTCGTCTGCGCGGCGTTCAACGCCGACTTTGACGGCGATCAGATGGCCGTGCACGTTCCGCTGTCGTTCGAAGCGCAGACTGAGGCTCGCCTGCTCATGCTGTCGTCGAACAACATTCTTAAGCCGTCGGACGGACGTCCGGTCGCCGAGCCCAGCCAGGACATCGTGTTGGGTTGCTACTTCGCGACCAAGGCGCCGGTCAATTTCAATACGGTCGAGAAGAAAGATCTTCGCCATTTCGTCGAAGTGGCCGAGATCGAGATGGAGCTCGCTCTGCAGCGCCTCACACGCCATAGCGCGCTCATGTTCTTCCTCAAGGACGCCGACGGCGATCGTTGGGAGAAGACGACGGCCGGCCGCGTGTTGTTCAACGCGATCGTGCCCAAGGAGCTCGGGTACAAGAACGTCGACATGAAGAAGAAGGTGCTGTCGGAGCTGGTATTCGAGTCCTACCGCAAGGCGGGTCTCGCGGCGACAGTCGCCTTCCTCGACCGTCTAAAGGAGTTTGGTTTCGCCAACGCGACTCGCGGCGGTGTGTCGATCGGAATTGAAGATCTCGAAATTCCGACCGCCAAGGCCCAGCTGCTCGAGGAAGCGGAGGAGCGCGTCGAGCGTTTCCAGCGCGCCTACCAGACCGGTAACATCACGAACGGTGAGCGCTACAACAAAGTCATCGATACGTGGACGCATGCGAACTCGGACATCGCCGACGAAATGGTCAAATCGATGCGCGAGTCGAAGCAGGGCTTTAATCCGGTATTCATGATGTTCGACTCCGGCTCACGCGGTAGCCGCGACCAGATCCGCCAGCTGGCGGGTATGCGCGGACTCATGGCGAAGCCGCAGAAGAAGCTCACCGGTGGTATTGGCGAAATCATCGAAAGCCCGATCAAGTCGAACTTCCGCGAAGGTCTGTCGCCGCTCGAGTACTTCACGTCGACGCACGGCGCTCGTAAGGGTCTGGCGGATACGGCGCTCAAGACGGCCGACGCTGGGTACCTCACGCGTCGTCTCGTGGACGTCGCGCAGGACGTGACGATCACGGAAGAAGATTGCGGCACCATCCAGGGCCTCGAGATCTCCGCGTTGAAGGAAGGCGAGGATGTGATCGAGCCGTTGGCCGAGCGTATTGTCGGCAACTTCGCGGCTGAAGATGTCGAGGATCCGCATGAGCTCGACGAGTCCGGTCGCCGTACGTTGGTGGTCGAGGCCGGCCAGCTGATCGACGAAGAGAAGGCGACGCAGATCGAAGAGTCGGGAATCGAAATGATCAAGATCCGCTCCGTCCTCACGTGTGAGGCGAAGCGCGGTCTCTGCAGAATGTGTTACGGCCGCAACCTGGCGACGATGAACGTCGTCGACTTGGGCGAGGCTGTCGGAATCATTGCTGCGCAATCGATCGGTGAGCCGGGAACGCAGCTGACGCTGCGAACCTTCCACATCGGTGGAACGGCGGCACGTATCGCCGAGCAGACGGCGCGCAAGTCGAAGGTCGCCGGCAGCACGGAGTACGGCGATCGTCTCGTGGTCGTCACGAACCCCGAGGGTCAGCGGGTGGTGACGTCGTACGAAGGCGAGATTCTCATCAAGTCGTCGAGCGACAAGACGGCCGCCATCGCGGCGCGTCTGCAGGTGCCGCTCGGCGCGATCCTCATGGTCGAGGACGGAGCGGACGTGAAGCGCGAACAGGTGATCTTCACCTGGGATCCGTACACGAACCCGATTCTGGCCGACGTCGATGGTGTCGTGCGGTTCGTCGACATCGTCGAAGACGAGTCGGTGTCCGAGGAGCTGGACGAGCTCACCGGTCTCCGTCAGCGTGTCATCATTGAAGATCGTGAAAAGAAGCTCCATCCGCACATCGAGATCATTCAGGAGAAGGGCGGAAAGGAAAAGCGGGTGCGCGACTTCATCATCCCGGCGGGCGCGCAGCTCACCGTGGAAGACGGACAGCGCATCTATCCGGGAACGACGTTGGCCAAGGTCGGCCGCGAAGCGTACAAGACGCGCGACATCACGGGCGGTTTGCCCAGAGTCGCCGAGTTATTCGAAGCGCGCCGTCCAAAAGACCCGGCGACGATTTCGGAGATCGACGGCGTCGTGCGGTTCGGCGACATCAAGCGAGGCAAGCGCGAGATTTACGTCGCACCGATCAACCACGACGGTTCGCTGGACGAGACACGCGAAGCCCAGTTGTACGAAGTGGGCGCCGGAAAGCACTTGCGAGTGCACGAAGGCGATCGCGTTCGCGCCGGTGATCGTCTGTCCGAAGGTCCGGTCAATCCGCACGACATCTTGCGGATCAAGGGACCGCGCGCCGTTCAGGAGTATTTGCTCAACGAAGTCCAGGAGGTCTACCGCCTCCAGGGCGTGAAGATCAACGACAAGCACATTGGCGTGATCGTCAAGCAGATGCTTCAGAAGGTTCGTATTCTCGAGCCGGGTGAGACGGAGTTCCTCGAGGGCGAGCATGTGGATCGTCAGGTCTTCCGCGATGAGAACGATCGCGCGAAGAAGAAGAAGGAAGGCGCGGCGAGTGCCGAGCCGCTTCTCCTCGGCATCACCAAGGCGAGCCTCACGACGCAGTCCTTCATCTCGGCGGCGTCGTTCCAGGAGACCACGCGAGTCCTCACCGACGCGGCCATTCGTGGCGCGAAGGACGACCTGCTTGGACTCAAGGAGAACATCATCATCGGTCACCTCATTCCGGCCGGTACGGGTATGTACCGATACCAGGATGTGGAGTTGGAGATTGCGCAGCCGGAGGGGTTCGAAGCGTTGCCGACGATGGCGGAGACGTTGCCGAATGTGTTCTCGATGGCTGACGACGACGAGTTCCCGATTGCGCCGCGGGCGGGCGCCAAGGGGCCGGCCGCCGAGTAGTTGTGAGTTGTGAGTTGTAAGTTTTCAGAAAGGGGCGAGCCGTTTCGGCTCGCCCCTTTTTTTTGGCTGGAATCATTGTGGGGCTCAGCTTTCCTGCCACGTATCGAGCTACGGACCCGAGACGACAGCAGCGAGGCGCAACGAGTTTGCATGGTTTTGGCGGGCGGTGTCCGTTCTCATCAGACGCTGTGGTCTCGAGTCTCGAGTCTCGAGTCTCGAGTCTCGAGTCTCGAGTCCCGCGGCTCGATGCTTGACTCGCAGCTCCCCACGCCGCGCCGCCCACCCGTTCGCAGTCCCCAACGACGGCGTGCCGCCGAGCCCGGCGCTTGACGCAACCGCCGACGGAAACGATGGTCCGCGTGTGAAATTGTGGATCGCGGTGCTGATCGCGCTGGTGTTCACTGTCGTCGGAGCGATCTGGTTCGCGCGCCGCTCCGGCCGCCGCGCCCTGATGCGTTTTCGGGCGCGTGTGGACCGCTTCAAGTTCGCCAGCCGGAAGTCCGTCCGTGAGCGTTTGCTCAACGACGCGGCGATCGCGGCGGCGGTGCACGCGCACGCCGTCGAGACCGGGACCAGCGATGCGGTCGCCTGGAAGCGTGTCGACGGCTACGTCCAGGAAATCGTTCCGTTCTTCAACGTCGTGGCGTACTACCAGCTCGGCTACCGTCTCGGCGAGCGGCTGTTGAATTTGTTTTACAAAGTCACGGTCGAACATGAGGACCGCGCTGCCTTTCGGGCGCTGCCACGCGATGCGGTGCTCGTCTACCTGATGAATCACCGGTCCAATGCCGACTACGTTCTCGTGAGCTACGCGCTGGCCGGCGACGTCGCCATCTCGTACGCGGTCGGCGAGTGGGCGCGCGCGTTTCCGCTCGAACGAATGTTCAAGGCATTCGGCGCGTACTTCGTCCGTCGAAAGTTTCGCGAACCGCTCTACCACACGGTGCTCGAGCGCTATGTCCAGCTCATCACACGCGAAGGCGTGACCCAGGGAATTTTTCTCGAGGGCGGACTCACCCGCGACGGCCGGCTCAAGTCGCCGAAGATCGGGTTGTTCGACTACGTGCTGGGGATCGCGCGCGAGCCGGAGTATCGTTCGCGAATTCATATCGTCCCGGTCGCGGTGAACTACGATCGCGTGCTCGAAGATCGATCGCTCATTCGCGAATTGGCATTTCGCGAAGGTGGGTCGCGTCGCCCGCGCCGGACGCAGTTGACCGAAGTGGCGCGATACCTCTGGTGGAACTCGGCCCGCTTGGTGTCACGCCGGTGGAAGCGCTACGGGCGCGCTGCGGTGATCGTCGGCGCGCCGATGCCCGTGGCTCCTTGGTTCGACGCGCGTCCCGGGTTGTTCGAGCTTCCGCGCACGGAGCGGCTGGCGCAAATCCAGTCGCTCTCCGACCAAGTGATGGAGCGTATTGGCGCGCTCGTTCCGGTGACGCCGGTGCCGCTCGCGTGCGCGGCCATTCAAACGTTCGACGCCGATTTCATTCCTCGTGCAGCGCTACTCGAGCGGATGGCGGAGATGCGCGACACGCTGGTCGAGTTGAATGGGCGCGTTGTGCGTCACGAGGGCGGAATCGAGGAGACGTTCCAGCGCGCTTGGCGGATGCTGCGCATGCGGCGAATGCTCGTGGAGGTAGGCGAGGGCTACTCGGTGCTCCCGAAACAGCGCGAACTGGTCAGCTACTATGCGAACAGCATCGCCCACCTACTCGGCTCGTTCGAAGAGTCTGTTCGGAGGCGCGACGCCCTGCCTGCAACGACCGCCGCGGGCATAACCTGACGGGGAGTTGCAGTTCAGTCGTAGTTCAGGTCGTTGTTCTGTTTTTTCTATTATCCTCAGACCAGAGACCCGAGACCTCGAGTGCTATCTCCCGACGCCATCGTCGATTACGCGCGGTCCAGCGGTTGACACCACTACTCCATCTACGCTACCTTCCCCAGTCTCCCTCGCCCACCTTCGGGCTCAGGGAAGTGCATCCACGGGGCTATCCCGTTCGAATTCTTTCAGTCCGACATGCCAACGATCAATCAGCTCGTTCGTCGCAGTCGCCGTGACGTAGTCAAGAAAGAGAAGTCGCCGGCGCTCAAGTCCAACCCGTTCCGTCGTGGCGTGTGCACCCGCGTGTACACCACCACTCCCAAGAAGCCCAACTCGGCGCTGCGCAAAGTCGCCAAGGTTCGTTTGACGAACGGCTTCGAAGTCATCGCCTACATCCCCGGTGAAGGCCACAACCTGCAGGAGCACTCGATCGTGCTCGTGCGCGGCGGCCGCGTGAAGGATCTCCCGGGCGTTCGCTACCACATCGTACGCGGATCGCTCGATGCATCGGGCGTGAACGGCCGCAACCAGAGCCGCTCCAAGTACGGCACCAAGAAGCCGAAAGCAGGCGCGAAGACCGCGGGAGGTAAGAAGTGAGCCGCCGTAAGAGTTCTGTAAAGCGCCCCGTCCTCGCCGACGCGCGCTACGACAGCCAGACCGTTTCGAAGTTCATCAACGCGATGATGCTTCAGGGCAAGAAGTCCACGGCCGAGCGTATTTTCTACGGCGCCATGGACCTCGTCGAGAGCCGCACGAATCAGCCGGGCGTGAACGTCTTCAAGCAGGCGCTCGCCAATCTCAAGCCGGTCGTCGAAGTGAAAAGCCGCCGAGTCGGCGGTGCCACGTACCAGGTGCCGGTCGAAGTTCGCCCCGAGCGCCGCACGGCGCTGGCCATGCGTTGGCTCATCTCGTACTCGCGCGATCGCAACGAGAAGTCGATGCCCGAAAAGCTCGCTGCCGAAGTCATCGCGGCGTCCAAGGGTGAAGGCAACGCGGTGAAGAAGAAGGAAGACACGCACCGCATGGCTGATGCGAACAAGGCGTTCGCGCACTATCGCTGGTAGTCGTTCCGGCCGTCCGTTCCAACTCGAGCCCCGCCGAGCTATTCGCTCGGCGGGGCTTTGTGCATAGCGCGCGTCGCGCTTTCGAGATCTCGGGATTCGACAGACAATCGCAGGCGGCGTACCTTGGTGGCGACTGCAGTCCAACCCAGGTAGTCCGGGAACTCTGCTCGAGGCAACGGCGTCGCATGGACCGTTTGTCGGTCTCCGGGACAATTGGTGCGATGCTCACCTCCATTTTGTTGAGCGTCGGTGTGGTCCTTGGTTGTCCGACGCCCGTCCAAGCCCAGCGGACACTCGTTGCCACGGTCGCCGACGAATCGACTGGCGGACTCCTGCCCAACGCGGAGGTGCTCATCGTTCAGCTGCAACGATCCGCACGGACTGACGTCTTCGGCGAGGTTCGTCTACTTCGCGTGCCGGACGGTCAGTACCGCATCGAGGCTCGGCTGTTGGGTTATGGCTCCGAGGTTGTTGACCTTCCATTTCGCTTGATGGACACGGTCAGGGTCACGTTCCTCATGCGGCGGATCGCCACACTCGTCGACACCACTCGCATCATTGCCGCGAGCATTCCAAGTCGTATGAGCGAATTCGAAGGGCGACGCAGCTCGGGAACTGGTCACTTCCTGACCGCTTCCGACCTCACTCCGGTGGCTGATCTCGACCTTGGACAGGCGATCACCGCCCGGATTCCCGGACTGCGAGCGATGAACGGAGTCACCGGGCAGGGAACGTATCTGTTCTCCAGCCGTGGCGGGCATTCAGTCGCGTCGGCGGGTAACGCGGGTGGCGGCTGTCCCGTCCAGGTTTATCGAAATGGCATGCGCTCGGGTGCTCCCGGCGAGCCAAGCGACTTGAGCGACATCAAGCCTCAGTCCGTCGTCGGCGTCGAGTTTTATGATGAATCCTCAACGCCCGCGAAGTATCGGTCAGGTAATGTGTGCGGCGTGCTTCTCATCTGGACGAAATAGGCCGCCGAACTTCGGCTGCGCGCTGCGATTTTCGATCGCGCGATTTAGCGATTCGATTCCTCCAATAGCGCTCGGGCCGCGGCGCTCACCGCGCGATTCGTCGCCACCGCGCTGCCGCCGAGCGCCGTTACGTTGCCCGACCAATCGGTAAACACGCCGCCGGCCTCGACGATCGCCGGATAAAGCGCCGCCGAATCCCAATCGGCCATGATCGGATCGACCATCACTTCGGCGCGCCCGGTGGCGACGAGCAGATACCCGTAGCAGTCGCCCCACGAACGCGAATGCGCGGCGGCTGCGGAGAGTCGTTCCCACCCGAGCCGCCGATCGGGTGTCGCCCGGAACTCCGGATCGGTGGTGAGCACCAACGACTCACTGATCGAGCTCACGCCGGAAACATGGGCTCGGCGACCATTCCACCAGCAGCCTTGGCCGAGTGCGGCGACGAGGGTCTCGTCGAGTGCGGGGAAGCGGGCTGCGCCGGCGATCACTTCGTCGCCGTCGCAGAGGGCGACGAGCGTTCCCCAGAGCGGGACGCCGCGGACAAATGCTTTGGTGCCGTCGATTGGGTCGACGATCCATCGGCGACGCGCATCGGGCCGGACTGCTCCGAACTCTTCTCCAGCGAAGCCGTCGCTGGGGAAGCGCTTTTCGATCCAGGTGCGAGCAGCCTCTTCTGCGGAACGATCGGCGACAGTGACGGGCGACCCGTCTATCTTTTGTTCGACGTCGAGCCGTCGGCCGAAGAATGAGTGCGCGACTTGGCCGGCGTGGACGGCGACGTCGCGGACGGCTTCCATTATTTCCTGCGAGTCACGGATCATCTGTCTCTCCCCGGTTGACACCGGAGTGATTGCCGATAAATTCAAGGGGCTACGGGATTTTGGCCTCAGAGCACCGAGGAAAGTAGCGACGTTTGTACCGCTGGTCTGGTGCTGGTGATGGTTTTCGGCGAACTGCGCGCCGACACTTATGGGCCTGCATACCGCAGGGGCCTGCTCCGGCCAGAACACTCGAACGAGTGCGACGGCTCCCGACAAGCAACGCAGGACAACTTGACGTCAGGTCAAGCGCGGCGAAGAGAGTGGTCGATTCCGTCTTCGCTTCGCTCAGGATGATACCTCTCATCCCGAATGACAGGGCGCGCCTTGGGTCCCCACTCGCGCGGCAGCGGCGAGCGTACCCGGCGATGGCGGATGGACACCGGTCCTTTTACAGGACGCCCGGTCCACCCGCGTTTTTGCTGGTGGCGGCGGCGGTTTGACCGCCTGATGTCCGAAGGGCTGTAGCAGTTCAATAGCAATCAATAATTGTCGCACCAAAGCTGGCGCGGGGTCACAGAGACCTCAGACCAGAGACCCGCGACCTCAAAGTCAGTCTCTATATATGGCCCGCGTAACCTCGCTCGATCATTATCGGAATATCGGCATCATGGCCCACATTGATGCCGGTAAGACGACCACGACCGAGCGCATTCTTTACTACACCGGCAAGGCCCACAAAATCGGCGAGGTGCATGAAGGCACCGCGACGATGGATTGGATGGAGCAGGAACAGGAGCGCGGCATCACCATTACGTCCGCCGCGACCACTGCCTTCTGGACCCGGAACGGTATCGAATACCGCATCAACATCATCGACACGCCCGGACACGTCGACTTCACGGTCGAAGTCGAGCGGTCGCTTCGCGTGCTCGACGGTGCCGTGACGCTCCTTGATTCCGTCGCCGGCGTGGAGCCGCAGACGGAGACGGTGTGGCGCCAGGCCGATCGGTACGGCGTTCCGCGCATCATCTTCGCCAACAAGATGGACCGTACCGGCGCCGATTTTACGCGCTGCATGACGATGATCCGCGACCGGTTGTCCAAGGACGCGTTCCCGCTGCAGCTCCCCGTCGGTTCCGGTGAGCTGTTCACCGGGCACATCGACGTCATCGAGCGCAAGCAGTACATCTTCGACGAAGACACGCTCGGCAAAAAGTTCGAAGTGGTCGACGTGCCCGCGGAGTATCATGATGTAGTCGAGGCGGCGCGTCACGCGCTGATCGATCACGCCGTGGCGAACGACGACGACGTGATGGAGAAGTACCTGAGCGGCGAAGAGCTGACGACCGACGAAATTCGGAAGGCCATTCGCAAGGCGACGGTGGCGGGCAAGATGATCCCCGTGCTCTGTGGCGCGTCCTTCAAGAACAAGGGCGTGCAGGCGTTGCTCGACGCGGTCATCGATTACTTGCCGGCGCCGGTGGACGTTCCGCCCATCAAGGGACATCTGCCGCACCACGACGAGCACTACGATACGCGCGCGGTGTCGGACGAGGCGCCGTTCGCGGCGTTGGCGTTCAAGATCGCGACGGATCCGTTCGTCGGAAAGCTGACGTTCTTCCGCGTCTATTCAGGAACGCTCAAGTCGGGCACGTACGTCTACAACTCGACCAAAGACAAGCGCGAGCGCGTCAGCCGTCTGTTGCAGATGCACGCCAACAAGCGTGAAGAGATCGAGGAAGTGCGCTGCGGCGACATCGCGGCCGCCATCGGTCTCAAGGACACGCGGACGGGCGACACGATGTGCGACGATGATCATCCGATCATCCTCGAGGCCATGAAGTTTCCGAATCCGGTCATCGACGTCGCCATCGAGCCGAAGACCAAGGCGGACCAGGACAAGCTGGGGATCGCGCTGGCCAAGCTGTCGGAAGAAGATCCGACCTTCCGCGTCCACACGGACGAGGAAACGTCGCAGACGATCATCTCGGGCATGGGCGAGTTGCATCTCGAGATCATCGTCGACCGCATGATGAGAGAGTTCAAGGTCGACGCGAACATCGGTCGTCCTCAGGTCGCTTATAGAGAAACGATCCGCCGGCGCGTCGAAAAGGTCGAAGGCAAGTTCATTCGGCAGTCGGGCGGTAAGGGTCAGTACGGCCACGTCGTGATCAACATGGAGCCGTCCGAAACGGGCGCGGGCTTCGTGTTCGAAGACAAGGTTGTGGGCGGCGTGATTCCCCGTGAGTACATTGCGCCGGTCGAGCAGGGGATCAAGGAAGCGTTGGAAAACGGTATCCTTGCCGGCTATCCAATGGTGGATGTGAAGGTCGAGCTGGTGTACGGCTCGTACCACGAGGTGGACTCCAGCGAAATGGCATTCAAGATTGCCGGCTCGATGGCGTTCAAGGAGGCGGCCAAGCGTGCGCACCCGGTGATTCTCGAACCCATGATGAACGTCGAGGTGGTGACACCCGACGCGTTCATGGGTGACGTGCTCGGCGATCTGTCGGCGCGGCGCGGGAAGATCGGCGGGATGACGCAGCGCGGCGAAGCGCAGGTGATCGCGTCGACGGTACCGCTCTCCGAAATGTTCGGGTATTCCACGAAGCTGCGATCGATGTCGCAGGGACGCGCGGTGTACTCGATGGAGTTCGCGCACTACGAAGAAGTGCCGAAGTCGAAGGCGGAAGAGATCGTCGCGAAGGTCAAGTCGTAGCACTAGGTCTTTGGTCCCTGGTCTGAGGTCTCGGGGAACCGCCTGAGACCAGAGACCCGAGACCAGAGACCTCGAATCAGACTCTACCAACACTAGGAAGCGGACCAATGGCAAAGGCAAAGTTCGAGCGGAACAAGCCGCACGTGAACGTCGGCACGATCGGCCACGTCGACCACGGCAAAACGACTCTCACCGCGGCGCTGACCAAGATTTCGTCGGAGCGTGGGTTCGGCACCAAGTACATCGCCTACGACGAAGTCGCCAAGGCGTCGGAATCGCAGGGTCGTCGTGACCCCACCAAGATTCTGACGATCGCGACGAGTCACGTGGAATACGAGACGAAGGCGCGTCACTACGCGCACGTCGACTGCCCAGGCCACGCCGACTACGTCAAGAACATGATCACGGGTGCCGCGCAGATGGACGGCGCGATCCTCGTGGTGAGCGCCGTCGACGGCCCGATGCCGCAGACGCGCGAGCACATCCTGTTGGCGCGTCAGGTGAACGTGCCGCAGATCGTCGTGTTCCTCAACAAGTGCGACATGGTGGAGGACGCCGAGCTCCTCGATCTCGTCGAGCTCGAGGTGCGCGAGCTGTGCAGCAAGTACAACTATCCGGGCGACGACCTTCCCGTCATCCGCGGTTCGGCCACTGGCGCGATTGCCGGCGACGCGAACTGGATCGCGCGTCTCGATGAGCTCTATACCGCGCTCGACACGTACATTCCGGAGCCGGTCCGCGAGATCGACAAGCCGTTCGCGCTCCCGGTCGAAGACGTGTTCTCGATCACGGGCCGCGGCACGGTTGCCACGGGTCGTATCGAACGCGGCATCATCAAGGTCGGTGAGGAAGTCGAGCTGGTCGGCTTCGGATCGGACAAGCGTTCCGTCGTCACCGGCGTCGAGATGTTCCGCAAGCTGCTCGATCAGGGTCAGGCCGGCGACAACGTCGGGTTGCTCCTCCGCGGTATCGATAAGGAAGTCATCGAGCGGGGCATGGTGTTGGCCAAGCCAGGCACGCTCAAGCCGCACACGAAGTTCGAGGCGGAAGTCTACGTGTTGAACAAGGACGAGGGCGGCCGTCACACGCCGTTCTTCAAGGGCTATCGCCCGCAGTTCTACTTCCGCACCACGGACGTCACCGGTTCGGTCGAGTTGCCGGCGGGCACGGAAATGGTCATGCCTGGCGACAACATCCAGATGACGATCGAGTTGATCACCCCGATCGCGATGGAGGAGCAGGTACGCTTCGCCATTCGTGAAGGTGGCCGCACGGTCGGCGCCGGTGTCGTGACGAAGATTTTGGCGTAAGGTCGCAGGTCGCTGGTCTGAAGTCTCGGTACTGTTGAGACCTCAGACCAGCGACCAGAGACCTATAGAAGACTTCTCAACAGAGATCGCAATTATGGCAGGTAGAATCAGAATTCGCCTCAAAGCCTTCGATCACGCGGTCATCGATCAGGCCGCGGCGGATATCGTGCGGACGGCGGAGAAGACGGGCGCGCAAGTGTCCGGTCCCATCCCGTTACCCACGAAGACACAGCGTTGGACGGTGCTCCGTTCGCCGCACGTCGACAAGAAGTCACGCGAGCAGTTCGAGCTGAAGACGCACAAGCGTCTGATCGACATTCTCGATTCGCGCGCTCAGACGGTCGACGCGCTGACGAAGCTGGATTTGCCTGCCGGCGTGGACGTGGAGATCAAGGTCGAGTAGTTCGTTGGGCGAAGTGTGAACCGGATCAATCGGGTTGTTGCTTCCGACTGACTGCTCTCGGTCTCGGGACAATAGGTCTGAGGATGGCCGTCTCAGACCTGAGACCAGGGACCAGAGACCGACGGAAGCACGACTACAGTCCAACTGCCTATTCAGCCACACGGCGGGCAGTGACTCAGAGGAGCTAGACAATGATTGGTATGATCGGGAAGAAGCTGGGCATGACCCAGATCTTCAATGAACTGGGCCAGCAGATTCCGGTGACGGTGATTGAAGCCGAGCCGAATCCTGTGCTCGGGGTGACGGATAAGGCGAAGGCTGGGCATGCGTCCATCCAGCTCGGATACGGACAGGCGCGCTTGCGCCGCGAGTCCGCGAAGGGTGAAGGCAAGTCGCCAAAGGGACATCGCGCGCCGCTCGCGGCGGTCGGTCATTCCAAGAAAGCGGGACTCGAGAACACGCCGCGCATTTTGCGCAGCGTTCGGCTCGACGAGCCGGGCAACGCCAAGATCGAGATCCCCGCGTACAGCCTCGGCGACATCATCAAGTGCGACATCTTCGCCGTCGGCGACCAGGTCAAGGTCACCGGCACGTCCAAGGGACGCGGCTTTCAAGGTGTCGTGAAGCGCTATGGAATCGGTGGTGGTCCGAACACGCACGGAAACACGAAGCATCGTCGTCCGGGTTCCATCGGACCGGGCACCAATCCTTCGCGCGTCATCAAGGGCAAGAAGATGCCGGGCCATTATGGCGCGGCGCGTCACACGCAGACTCACCTCCGCGTCGAGAAGATCGATACGGAACGCAATCTGATCTACATCCGCGGCTCGGTCGCCGGTCCTACCGGTGGATTCGTCGTCGTGCGGAAGCAGGCTTAAACGGTACCCCCTATGGCTGACAACACGACACTCCAGGCCGCGGCGTACACGGCGCAGGGGACGGCTCGCGATTCTGTCGCGCTCCCCGAGACGCTGTTCGACGGTACCGTGAACATGCCGGTGATGCACCAGGCGGTGAAGGCGTTCCTCGCCAATCAACGCCAGGGCAATGCGTCGACCAAAATCCGCAAGTACGTCACCGGCGGTAATCAGAAACCGTGGAAGCAGAAGGGCACCGGCCGCGCACGCGCCGGCTCCGCGCGCGCACCGCATTGGGTGGGCGGCGGCACGGTGTTCGGTCCGATTCCGCGCAGCTACGCGCAGTACGTGCCGCGCCAGGTTCGCGCGCTTGCACGCAAGAGCGCACTCAACGCGCGGGCTCGCGAGAATGCGATCTTCATCATCGATCGCTTCGAGTACGATGCGCCCAAGACATCGCGCATGAAGGCGTTGGTCGAACGGCTCGGTGTGGCTGATAAGAAAGTGCTCATTCTCACCGACGGCGCCAAGCCGAATGTGTTCTTGAGCGGCCGCAATCTCCCGACCGTGCACGTGATGCCGTACAGCGATGTCTCGACGTATCACATTCTTTGGTCGGACGTCGTATTGATCGAAGCAGGCGCGCTCGGGCACACGTTGGCGCCGATCGCTGAAAAGGAAGAAGCGCCGCGCGCCGCGAAGAGGACCGCCGCGAAGAACGCGCCCAAGGCCGCAGCGAAAGTCGCCGCGAAGAAAGCTCCCGCCAAGAAGAAGGCACCCGCCGCCGCGAAAAAGGCGCCCGCTGCAAAGAAGGCAGCCGCGAAAACCCCCGCCGCGAAGAAGCCGGCTGCAAAGAAGAAGGGGAAGTAAATCATGCCCACACTACATCGCACCATCGTGCGCCCACTGATCACCGAGAAAAGCTCGGCGGCATATCAGGCGCGCGGGGAATACACCTTCCAGGTGCATCCCGACGCATCCAAGCCGCAGATTCGCTCGGCGATCGAGCAGCTCTTCGGCGTGAAAGTTACCGGCGTGTGGACGTCCAACCAGCGCGGCAAGGAAAAGCGTATGGGTAAGACGGTCGGCCGTCGTCCGAATTGGAAAAAAGCAATCGTGACGCTCCGTCAGGGCGATACGATCGAGATCTTCGAAGGCTAGTCCGCGATTGCGGCAGCAACGTCACACAACAAGCAGATCCTTCGCTTCGCTCAGGATGACTAGGTAGCCAAAATGGGAATTCGTCAATTCAAGCCGGTGACAAAGGGCACGCGTTTTCGATCGGTCTCGGATTTTGCCGAGATCACGAAGAGCACGCCCGAGAAGTCGCTGCTGGAGCCCGTCAAGAAGAGCGGTGGTCGTGATAACCACGGACACATCTCGATGCGGCGCCGCGGCGGTGGTCACAAGCGCCAGTACCGCATCATCGATTTCAAGCGCAACAAGCACGGTATCGTCGGCACCGTCTCGTCCATCGAGTACGATCCGAACCGCTCGGCGCGTATCGCGCTGATCATCTATGCCGATGGCGAGAAGCGTTACATCATCCATCCCAAGGGCCTGAACGTCGGTGACACCGTCACGGCGGGTCCGGGCTCTGATGTTCGGTTGGGCAATGCGCTGCCGCTGACGGAAATGCCGCTCGGTACCGCGGTGCACAACGTCGAGCTCAAGATCGGCAAGGGTGCGCAGCTCTGCCGGTCGGCGGGCATGTCGGCGCAAGTCGTCGCGAAAGAGGGCGAGTACGTCACGCTCCGCATGCCGTCGACCGAGATGCGTCTCATTCACGGCCGCTGTTACGCGACGATCGGCACGGTTGGCAACGAAGAGCACGAGCTCATTTCGTGGGGCAAGGCCGGCAAGACTCGGTGGAAGGGTCGTCGTCCGAAGGTCCGCGGTGAGGTCATGAACCCGGTCGACCATCCACACGGTGGTCGTACGCGCGGCGGACGCAACGTCGTCAGCCCGTGGGGCAAGAAGGAAGGCGTGAAGACCCGCAACAAGAAGAAGCCGTCGCAGCGCCTCATCGTCCGCGGCCGGAAGCGCGGTAAAGCGACTCAATAAGAGACTGATCCCATGGGACGTAGCGTAAAGAAGGGTCCGTTCGTTCAGCCGGCGCTCGCCAAGAAGGTCGAGGCGATGAGTGCTCGCAACGAGAAGCGGGTGATCAAGACCTGGTCGCGCGCGAGCACGGTGCTCCCCGAGTTCGTGGGGCACACGTTCGCCGTGCACAACGGGAACAAGTTCATTCCAGTCTACGTGACGGAGAACATGGTAGGGCACAAGCTCGGCGAGTTCGCGCCGACGCGGCTCTTCCGTGGTCATACCGGCCAGAAGGCGGTGGACAAGAAGACGTCCGCGCCATCAGCGCCCGGCGGCGGCGCACCGGCCGCGCGAGGAGGGAAGTAAATGAGCAACAAGAGCAGAGAGCGCGCCGAGCGTCACAAGGCTGAGCGCAAGGCGGCGCCGGCGAATGCGACGCAGCGGTCCGCGCGCCAGTCGCCGTACAAGATGCGGCTCGTCGCCGACGAGATCCGCGGAAAGAATGTCAACGAGGCGCTGGCTTATTTAGCGTTCTCGAAAAAGCACGCTGCGGTGCAGATCGAAAAGACGCTGCGCTCGGCCGTGGCCAACGCCGAACATCTCGCGCGTGAAGGGAACACATCGATCGACGTGGATGCGTTGTTCGTGCAGCGCATCGTGGTGAATGAAGGACCGAAGCTCAAGCGCTTCATGCCGGCGGCGATGGGACGTGCGACTCCGATCCAGAAGCGGACGAGTCACATCGAAATCGAAATCGCCGAAAAAGCTCGGAGGGGTCGCTAATGGGACAGAAGACACATCCGGTCGGTTTCCGACTCGGCATCTCGAAGGATTGGAAGTCGCGGTACTACGCGGGGCGTGAGTTGCCGGCGCTGCTCAGAGAGGACGAGCTGCTTCGCAAATATCTCAAGGCCCGGCTCGGACATGCGGCGATTGCTGATATCATCATCGACCGGAAGCCGGGCAAAGTCGTCGTGACGTTGCACACGGGTCGTCCGGGCGTGGTGATCGGGAAGAAAGGCGCCGAAGTCGACAAGCTGCGCGACGAGCTCGCGCATCTCACCGGCAAGGAAGTCGGTATCAACGTCGAAGAGATCAAGCGTCCCGAGCTCGATGCGCAGCTTGTGGCCGATAACATCTCCAGCCAGCTGGCGCAGCGCATCTCGTTCCGTCGCGCGATGAAGCGTGCGGTGCAGAGCGCCATGCGCATGGGCGCGCAGGGGATCAAGATCAAGTGCGGCGGGCGACTCGGCGGCGCTGAAATCGCGCGCGTGGAAGGTTATCACGAGGGACGCGTGCCTCTTCATACGCTTCGTGCCGATATCGATTACGCGATCTCGACCGCGAAGACCACCTTCGGAACCATCGGCGTGAAAGTCTGGATCTTCAAGGGTGAGAAGGTCGAAGATCGCCGCGGGACCACTTATTCCTCCGGCATGTAAGGAGGAGACAGATCAATGCTGAGTCCAAAGCGCGTCAAATTTCGCAAGCGATTCAAGGGTCGTACGACGGGTCTCGCCCATCGCGGGAGTGAGATCTCGTTCGGCACCTATGGATTGCAGACGTTGGAGCCGGGTTGGATCACGGCTCGTCAGATCGAAGCCGCTCGTGTCGCGCTCACGCGCCACATCAAGCGCGGCGGAAAAGTTTGGATCCGTGTGTTCCCCGACAAGCCGATCACGAAGAAGCCTGCCGAAACCCGCATGGGTAAGGGTAAGGGTTCTCCGGAGATGTGGGTGGCGGTCGTGAAGCCGGGTCGAGTGATGTTCGAGCTCGAGGGCGTGACGCCGGAAATCGCGAAGAAGGCGATGGGTCTGGCGGCGGCCAAGATGCCGGTGAAGACGAAGTTCGTCACTCGCGAGGAGGCGCACACTAATGCGGGCTGAGGAAATTCGCGAGATGTCGAAGGACGATATCGTGACGCGTATCGCTGAGCTGGAGGAGGAGCAGTTCCGGCTCAAGTTCCGCGGGGCGACCGAGCCGCTCGAGGATCCGCTTCAATTGCGCGTGATTCGCCGCAACCTGGCGCGCCTCAAGACTGTTCTGCGGGAACTGCAGGTACCGACCAATGGCTGATATGACCAACACGAAGGGAACCACCAGCGCTGACGCGCGCGGCTCGCGCAAGACGCGTACGGGCGTCGTGGTGAGCGACAAGATGCAGAAGACGATCGTGGTAGAGATCGAACGCCGCGTGCCGCACCCGGTGTACGGCAAGATGGTGACTCGCACCAGGCGGGTGAAAGCGCACGACGAGGAGAACACGGCCAAGACCGGCGACACGGTGCGGATCGCGGAGACGCGCCCCCTGTCCAAGGACAAGCGGTGGCGCGTGATCGAGATCGTTGGTCGAGCGCGTTAACGGAGCCGGCTCATGATCCAGCAAGAATCGATGGTCAAGGTTGCAGACAACTCGGGCGCGAAGACCGCACAGGTCATTCGTGTGCTGGGTGGAACTCGCCGGCGCTACGCCGGACTGGGTGATGTCGTGATCGTGGCCGTGAAGAATGCCCTGCCGAACGGCACGGTGAAGAAGTCCGACGTCGCGCGCGCGGTCGTGGTGCGCACGGCCAAGGAGACGCGACGGAAGGACGGGAGTTACATCCGGTTCGATGAGAACGCCGTCGTCATCATCAACGAGGAAGGGGAGCCCCGGGCGACGCGTATCTTCGGTCCCGTGGCGCGCGAGCTCCGCGAGAAGAAGTACATGAAGATCGTTTCGTTGGCGCCCGAGGTCATCTGATATGAGAATTCTCAAGCATCGCAAGACCGACCGGCCGAAAGCCGTCAACCGCAAGCGGCACGCGGTCAACGCGCAGCGCGGCAAACTCCACGTTACCAAGGGCGACACCGTTCGTGTGGTGCGCGGCGACGACAAGGGCAAGGAAGGCAAGATCCTGCGCGTCTACCCCAAGACGGGTCGCGTGACGATCGAGGGTGTGAACATCGTGAAGCGGCATCGCCGCGCGCGCACGCCCGACGAGCAGAGCGGGATCATGGAGTTTCCGGCGCCGTTGCATGCGTCGAACGTGATGTTGCTCGATCCGAAGCAGAACGTTCCGACGCGCACGCGCCGGCAAATCGACGATGACGGCACCAAGGAACGCATCGCGGTCAAGAGCGGGGAATCGATCCCGCGCGTCCGCTGACACGCGTCTCTAGGCGCGAGGAATAGACTATGGCAACGAAGGAAAAAGAAAAGAAAACCGACGCTGCGCCGAAGGCCGCCCCCAAGGGCGACTCCAAGGGCGGCAAGAGCGGTGGATCGAAGGGCAAGGGCAAGAAGGGTGAGGTCGCGGCTCGCGGTCCTCACGCCGGTGCCGGCCTTCCCGTTCCCCCGCCGCGGCTCAAGGTGTTTTACAACGCGACCGTGCGCCCCAAGCTGATGACGCAGTTCGGATTCACGAACCCGCATCAGGTGCCGGTGCTCGAGAAGGTCGTGATCAACGTCGGCGTCGGCGAGGCGATCAAGCAGCCGAAGGCGCTCGACTCGGTCGTCGACGAGATCGCGCGCATCACCGGCCAGATGCCGGTGCGTAAGAAGGCGAAGAAATCCATCGCCAACTTCGGATTGCGCCAAGGCCAGGAGATAGGCTGCGCGGTCACGCTGCGCGGCGCCCGCATGTGGGAATTCGTCGACCGGTTCGTGACGGTCGCGATCCCGCGCGTGCGCGACTTCCGCGGACTGGGCACGCGTTCGTTCGACGGACGCGGCAACTACTCGATGGGCGTGAAAGAGCAGATGATCTTCCCCGAGATCAACTACGACGAAATCGAGTCGATCCACGGCATGGACATCACGTTCGTCACCAGCACGAACAAGGATGACCAGGCGTACGCGCTCCTCAAGGAGCTCGGCATGCCGTTCCGGAACGACGACAAGAAGGGCGGACGCGCGATGTAACTGCCAGGTCTCAGGATAGTAGGTCTGAGGATGGTAGTAACTGCTCGCTGTATGCTACTGATCGCTGCACCTGCACCACGCTTCAAATTGTCCACGTAGGGAATCACCAACAGACAGAGAGTTGAAATGGCTCGTAAGGCCATGATCGAGAAGAGCAAGCGGAAGCCGAAGTTCAAAGTGCGGGTGCACAACCGCTGCGGCCGGTGCGGCCGTTCGCGCGCGTTCCTTCGCCGCTTTGGACTCTGCCGTATCTGTTTCCGCGAGCTGTCGCTGTCCGGGATGATCCCGGGCGTGCGGAAAGCGTCCTGGTAGTCGGACACGGAGTGGACGCATCGAGCGCGCAACCGCACTCGGTTCTCCCATCCGTGCCGCGCCTATTCACACTTCATCCTCCACGTCCGTCGTTCACCGACGGATACGAGAGGAGTAGGAATCCCATATGAGCATGAGTGACCCGATTGCCGACATGTTGACGCGGATCCGCAATGCTTGCGGATCGAAGCACCGCCGCGTCGATATGCCGCTGTCGAAGATGAAGACCGAGATCGCCCGCATTCTGAAAGAGAACAACTACATCCAGGACTTCAGCACGCTGAAGACCGAGGAAGGCCGCGACATTCTTCGCGTCCGTCTCAAGTATGCCGGTGGTCAATCGGTCATCCGCCAACTCCAGCGCGTGTCCACGCCTGGTCTGCGCAAGTACGTCGGCGTCGGCGACATTCCGCGCGTCCGCAACGGACTCGGCATGGCCATCGTCAGCACGAACAAGGGCTTGATGTCCGACCGCGAGGCGCGGCAGTCGCGCACCGGCGGCGAGCTCGTGGCCGTGGTCTGGTAGAGGAGACGCCATCATGTCACGTATTGGAAAGCTTCCCATCACGGTCCCCGCTGGGGTCACAGTGACGGTCGACGGCAGCACGGTGAAGGTGAAAGGCCCCAAGGGCGAGCTCGCACACAAGCTCCCCGGCGGCATCACGATCGAGCGCGAAGCCGATGTGCTCACCGTGAAACGCGAATCAGAAGAAACGAATCACAGATCGCTGCACGGTCTCACGCGTTCGCTCATCGCGAACATGGTCGAGGGCGTGACCAAGGGATATCAGAAGCAGCTCGAGATCACGGGCGTGGGCTTCAAGGCTGAGGTGAAGCCGTACGGCTTGCAGCTCGCGTTGGGTTTCTCACACACGATCGAGTACAAGGCGCCGGACGGCATCAAGCTCACGGCACCGCAGCCGACGCAGGTCACGATCGCCGGCTCGGACAAGGCGTTGGTCGGACAAGTTGCCGCGGAGATCCGCGGGCTGCGTCCGCCCGAGCCATACAAGGGGAAGGGCATCAAGTACGCCGGCGAAATCATTCGGCGCAAAGCCGGTAAGGCAGGAGGTAAGTAACCATGCCAGTCATTCCAAAGACTCGGGAGCAGCAGCGCTTTCGGCGCCACCTCCGTGTCCGCAAGAAGGTTTCGGGAACGGCCGAACGGCCGCGCCTCGTCGTATTTCGCTCGCTCAAGCACATCACCGCGCAGTTGGTCGACGACGCCACCGGCCGCACGCTGATGACCGTCACGAGCGGCGCAATCGACACCGGCAAGAAGACCGAAAAGTCATTGGCGGTGGGCAAGCTGATCGCCGCGAAGGCCAAGGACGCGGGCATCACGAAAGTCGTGTTCGACCGTGCAGGGTACCAGTATCACGGCCGCGTGAAAGCGGTGGCCGACGGAGCCCGCGAAGCCGGGTTGGAGTTCTAATATGGAAGACAACAAGAGTTCCGGCGCAGGTTCGTCCGCTCCGGCTGGCGGTGATCGTCCCGCATCCGGCGGCCGTGGGCCGAGCGGCGGCAGCAGCGCGCGCAGCGGTGGTGGCGGCGCGCGCGGTGGTCGTGGCGGCGGCGGTGGTGGTCGCGGCGGCGGTGGTGGCGGTGGTCGTGGCGGCCCCGGCGGTGGCGGTGGTGGTCGTGGTCGCGGACCTGGTGGTCCCGGCGGCCCCGGCGGCGGCAGCGGTGGTGGTGGCGAAGGACGTGGCGGTGGTGATCGCGGCGGACGCGGTGGTGGTGATCGCGGCGGACGTGGCGGTGACGATCGCGGTCGCGGCGGCGAGGGCAGTGAGCTCGTCGAGAACGTGATCGCCATCAACCGCGTCGCAAAGGTCGTGAAGGGCGGCCGGCGCTTCTCGTTCAACGCCCTCGTGGCGGTTGGCGACGCGCAGGGCAAAGTCGGCTTCGCGTCCGGTAAAGCGAACGAAGTGTCCGAGGCCGTCCGCAAGGCCGTGGACGCCGCGCGTCGCAACATGGTGAACATTCCGCTCACCGGCGGCACCATTCCTCACGAGATCGTCGGCAGGCACGGCGCGGGCAAAGTCTTGATGAAGCCTGCCGCTCCCGGTGCGGGCGTGATCGCTGGTGGCGCCGTTCGCGCCATCATGGAATGCGCTGGTATTTCGGATATTCTTACGAAGAGTCTCGGTTCGACCAACCCGCACAACATGGTTCGCGCGGCGATGGACGGCCTGCAGCATTTGACCACAGTGGAACAGATCGCGCGCGAGCGCGGCATCGAGGTGTCGAGCCTGCAGTACCGCTCGCGCGCCAAGAGCCGGGCGTCGCACGTGCGCCAGCCGTCGGCGTCAGTTGTCGCTGCCGTTGCTTCAGCGCCCGCCGCGAAGGAGGCATAAATGGCTCGCACATTCGTCTGGCACCCAAGTAAGGGTCCGGCCAAAACAGAAAAGCAGAACCTTCCGGCCACCGGAAGCGTACGCATTAAGCAGGTCCGGAGCGGCATCGGGCACTCGTGGCGCATGCGCGCGACGCTCGAGGCGATCGGTCTCAAGCACCATCAGGACGTGGTGGTGAAGGAGCTTACGCCGGGCCTCAAGGGTCAACTCAAGCAGGTTCGCCACCTCGTCGAGGTGACGGTCGAGGGAGGGGAAGGCAAATGACCGCGAAAGCTGGAAAGTCCAACGGCGGCGACGGCCCGACCAAGCTCGGGCTCCACAACCTGAGCGCTGCCATCGGTTCCACCAAGAACCGCAAGCGTCTCGGTCGCGGTCCGGGTTCCGGAACCGGCAAGACGTCGGGTAAGGGACACAAAGGTATCAAGGCGCGCGCTGGCCATCACGGGCCGGGCGGTGGCAAGCCGCATTTCGAAGGCGGCCAGATGCCGATCACGCGCCGCTTGCCCAAGCGCGGCTTCACGAATCCATTCCGTGAGGAATCTCAGATCATTCGTCTCGACGAGCTCGAGGGAATGACCGGCGAGATCACGCGCGATTCGTTGGTCGAAGTTGGGTTGATCAACTCGAACAAGGGTCAGGTCAAGGTGCTCGCGAACGGCCACATCACGCAGGCAGTCACGGTGCGTGGGCTGAAGGTCAGCGCCGGCGCTCGCGACAAGATTGTCGCGGCCGGAGGCCGCGTCGAGGAGTAAACGGACTTCCATGGCCCAATCCAACGCAGCGGCATCGGCGGTTCAGAATCTCTTCAGAACCCCCGAGCTGAAAGACAAGATCCTGTTCACGCTGCTCTGCCTCCTGGTGTACCGGATCGGAGCAGCGATCACGTCGCCGGGAATCAATCCGCAAGCGATCGCGGATTTCATCGACTCGCAGAAGAGCGGCGCCGGGTTGCTCGGCCTCTACAACCTGTTCACCGGCGGCCAGCTCGCACGCGCCACGGTGTTCGCGCTGGGAATCATGCCGTACATCTCGGCGAGCATCTTCCAGCAGATCGCGCAGGCCGTGATTCCGCAGTTCGACAAGATGTCCAAGGACGAAGAGGGCCGGAAAAAGATCAACCAGTGGTCGCGCTACGCCACGGTCGGTCTCGCCGCGGTTCAGGCGTATGGCTTCGCGATCTTCGCCGAGTCGTTGCCGGGCGCCGTGACCAATCCAGGAATGGGTTTCCGGTTGTCGATGGCGTTCTTCCTCACCACCGGCGCGATTTTCGTCATGTGGCTGGGCGAACAGATCACGGAGCGCGGCGTCGGCAACGGCGCCAGCTTGATGATCTTCTTCTCGATCGTCGAGCGGATCTGGCCGGGCATCATGCAGTCGTTCACGTTCATGAGCACGGGCGCGGTCGGCGCGTTCTCCATGCTCGTGTTGATCGCCGTGATGGTCGCGGTGGTCGGCGCGGTTGTCGCCGTGACAATGGCGGCCCGTCGCGTACTCATTCAGATCCCGCAGCGGACCATGGCTCGCGGCCGAATGCGCGAGGCGTCGCGCAGCTTCATTCCACTGCGCATCAACTCGGCGGGCGTCATGCCGATCGTGTTCGCGCAGTCGGTGATCGTGGTGCCTGGGGCAGTCGCGCAGTTCATGGGCAATCAGCGCATGCGCGATTTTGCCGATCTGCTCTCGCCAGGCACGGCGATGTATTCGATCCTCATGGCCGGCTTCATTCTCTTCTTCACCTACTTCTACACGTCGATCATTTTCAATCCGGTCGATCTGGCGGAGAATCTGAAGAAACAATCCGGCTTCATTCCCGGCGTGAAGCCCGGCGCGAAGACGGCCGAGTATATCGATGACGTCGTGTCCAAGATCACGCTGCCAGGGGCGATCTTCCTCACGTTGGTGGCGTTGCTGCCGATGTGGATTGGTGACGCGTTGAACGTGCCGTTCCGTTTCGGTGGAACGTCGTTGCTCATCGTAGTCGGCGTGGCGCTCGATACGATTCAGCAGATGAACCAGCACCTGTTGCTTCGGAAGTACGATGGCTTCATGAAGAAGGGTCGCGTTCGTTTCCGCGGACGTCAGGGAGCGCCGGGCAGCTTCTGATTTTCGGGTCATCCTGAGCGCGACTTGTCGTCCTGAGCGCGGCTTGTCATCCTGAGCGCAGCGAAGGATCCGCTTTGGGAATGGTGCACCGAAGGGCCCGGCCTCGCCGGGCCTTTTGATTCAAATGAACGGCGGAGAACCATGATCATCGTTCTATTCGGCAAACCCGGTGCTGGGAAAGGGACGCAGGCTCCGCTTCTCTCCGAGGCGCTCGGCGTTCCCACGCTCGCCACCGGTGACGTCCTCCGCGCTGCCGTTCGCGCCGGCACCACGCTCGGCAAGGAAGCCAAGGCGTTCATGGACCGCGGCGACCTCGTGCCCGACTCCGTCATCCTCGGCATCGTCGCCGAGGAATTGCAAAGGCCGGAGTACGCCAAGGGCGTGATCCTGGACGGCGCCGTGCGGACCGTTCCGCAGGCCGAGGGGCTCGAGAAAATGCTCACGTCGCTCGGGCGCAAGCTCGACGCGGTCGTCGCGCTCGACATCGAGAACGAAGAAGTCTTGCGCCGGCTCGCGCTGCGCACGGTATGCCAGAACTGTCAAACGCCGTACACCGGGCGCAACGTCGGCGACACGTGCGAGAAGTGCGGCGGCACACTCGCGCGCCGCAAGGACGACGATCCCGAAGCCATGCGGACTCGGCTCGTGGTCTACGACGAACAAACCTTGCCCGTGCTCGACTGGTACAAGAAGGCAGGCACGAAGGTCGCGGTGATCAATGCGGTGGGCGCGGTGAACGACGTGACGTTCCGTGCCATCGAGGCTCTCGACCGGTGATCCGACGGTGATTCAGCTCAAGTCGTCGCGCGAAATCGATTTGATGGCGCAGGGAGGAAAAATTCTCGGCGCGACGCTCGAATTTCTGCGCGGCGCTGTGCGTCCTGGTGTCTCCACGGGCGAGCTCGATCAGATCGCTGAAGATTTCATTCGCAGCCATGAGGGTGCGACGCCCGCGTTCAAGGGTCTCTACGGTTTTCCCGGGAGCATCTGCTCATCGGTGAATCAGGAGATCGTGCACGGCATCCCGTCCAAGAAGCGCGTGCTGCACGATGGCGACATCGTCTCGCTCGACGTCGGCGTCGGATACAAGGGCTACTTCACCGACAGCGCGACCACCGTGCCCGTCGGCACGATCGCGCCCGAGACGACGCGGTTGCTCGACGTGACCAAGCAGTCGCTCGAGGCAGGCATCGCGGCGGCGACGGTGGGCAACCACATCGGGGACATCGGCGCTGCGGTGCAGGCGGTCGTCGAGAGCGCTGGCTTCAGCGTTGTGAGAGATCTCGTGGGACACGGCATCGGCGTGGAGTTTCACGAAGAGCCGCAGGTGCCGAACTACGGCAAACCCAAACGCCGAGAGAAGCTCGTGCCCGGGCTGACGCTGGCGATCGAGCCGATGGTGAACATCGGCGGGCCCACGACGAAGACGTTGTCCGACAAGTGGACGATCGTCACACTCGACGGATCGCTCTCAGCTCATTTTGAGCATACCGTGGCGATCACCGACGCGGGGCCGATGGTGTTGACGCGCGTCTGAATCCGGGCGGAGCTTTCTGCGCCTGGGAGGCATCAACACGTTTAGCACGAATTGCACGAATGACACGAATAGAACCGATGGGCGCGACGGTTGAATGCGCCGGGGCCTATTTTCTTTTTGTTGACGGCGTGCCGCATCGTGACTTCCCGATCGCCGTTCCAAAATCAGGCTGTTTTTTCGCCAGCCGAGATGCAGCATCCCGATCACGATTCGATTCGTTTCATTCGTTAAATTCGTGCTCCCTCATGTAGATCTCACCTCGGCGCGAAACTCACTTTCGAACGAACACCCCCTCCAACACTGCAAGCGCCTTCAGGGACGTCGCTGAGAATGGCGGCGGATTCCCGCGCTTCACTTCGGCGGCGGCGTACATGCGAAGAAACGCCACCGGATTGTAGACGCCCGGCATCAACGAGTCGATGCCAAAAGTCTCAACAATCTCGCGCGCCATGTACGCGCCGTTCGGATGCCCGTTCGACCAGAACAATCCATTCGCCCTCTGCCCGGCGACCCGCCCCTGCTCCGGATGTTCGGCGACCACCGTCAATAGTGAATCGAACGAGTGGATCTGCGCGGGCGTCTTGGCGTACGCCGCGTTGTAACGCGCGGGGTACCACTCCATCTTCGGGTTGGGCGGCAGCGGATACGTCTTGTCCACTTGATCGGCGATGCCTTCGTTGCGAAGATGGAACACCGCCATGAAGAGCTGCAGGTTCGCCGGCGGCGCGGAGAAGTCCGAGCGTCTTTTCGTATGATCGATCATGGCGGAGAACGAGTGGTGAAACTCGTGCGCCAGTAGATCCACGACGCCGTTGTCGTTGACGTAGAGCGGATCGAGGAGAATGCCCGGTTCCTCGGCGTATCCGTCGTCCGAGAAAATCGCGAAGCCGATGAATGGTGTGGGAAATTGCTCAACCGTTCCCTTGGGGAGAAAGCGCGCCGTGCGCGGCTTGGCGGCGGCGATGGAATCCGACATCGTTCGCACGAGTGCGTCACGCGTTTTGAGCACCGCGGCTCGTTCTTGGACGGCGCGGATGAGGTGCTGGAGCACCCGGGGTTGATCGTCGTCCCCCTTGAGTGCCGCGTCGCGCTTCGCCTTGAGCGACGGCTTGAGCGCCAACTCGATGCGGCCACGAATACCCTCGTTGTCGATTTCGACTAAGCGATACCCCGGCGTGGCCATCAGCGCCTTCCACTGCGCTTCTGTCGGCGAGGCGTCCTTGGCGAGGATGTCGGCGATCTTGTAGAACTCGTCGATGCCCGAGTAGTCCACGCCCGTCTTCGGGTAGGGCGCTTCCTTGACGGCTGGCGACTGGGCGCCGGCGACGGCAGTTCCCAGCACAGCAAGAGCGACGAAGAATACCGTCGGACGAGCGAAAAACGATCGTGGCATCACGGCTCCGGAGATCGGCAGCCCCATGCTACGCTCGGCGGCGCCCGGAGTCGAGCCCGCCAGTGGTCCCACACGATTGTCCGCCGACTTCCAGCCCCGCCTCAGAGCCTTGTCGCACCAGCGCTTACCCCTTCTGGCGCGTAAGTCCAGAGGCTACCCTTTCCCAGGCTCGAGCCGAGTTTTTCTGCGTCGCGCACTCCCGGCCCCTTCCCAACGGCCGAGTTCGCGGCGCTGCAGCTTTCCCACCTGATCGGAGGTATGGATGTCGATGCGGGGATTCCTGAGCTGGCGTGCCGCCCTGATTCCGCTCGCCTTCGCGGCGACCGCGGTCACCGCGGCTCCCACTGCCGGCGCGCAAGGCAAGATCACTTCGCCGAAGGAGTTCTTCGGCCACAACATCGGCGACGACTACTTCCTCCCCAACTACGACCAGTTCATGGCGTACTGGCACAAGGTGGACGGCGAGTCGAACCGCATGCAGGTGATCGAGATGGGCAAGTCGTCCGAGGGACGGCCGCAGCTCGCGGCGATAATCACGTCGCCGGACAACTTCAAGCTGTTACAGAAGTATAAAGACATCTCGATGAAGCTCGCCAAGGGCGAGGGGCTGACGGATGCGCAGGCGCACGCGTTGGCGAAGGAAGGCAAATCCGTCGTCTGGTTCGACGGCGGCCTACACGCCACCGAAGTCCTCGGCGCCAACCAACTGATCGAGACCAGCTATCAACTCATCAGCCGGAACGATGAGGAGACGATGCGCATCTTGAAGGATGACATCATCCTCGCGGTGCACGCGAATCCCGACGGCATGCAGCTCGTCGCCAACTGGTACATGAAGGATGCGGACACGCTGCAGCGCGGCATGAACATCCCGCGCCTCTACAACAAGTATGCGGGCCACGACGACAACCGCGACTCGTTCATGTCCAACCTGTCGGAGACCAAGAACATCAACCATCTGATGTTCTGGGACTGGCATCCGGTGATCATGTACAACCATCACCAGACGGGTCCGGCCGGCACGGTCATGTTCTCCCCGCCGTTCCGCGATCCGTTCAACTACAACTTCGATCCCATGATCGTCATGGGCCTCGATATGGTCGGCGCGGCCATCCATCAGCGTTTGCTCGAAGAAAACAAGCCGGGCTTCACGATGCGCTCCGGCTCGAGCTACTCGACGTGGTGGAACGGCGGTTTGCGCACGATCGGCTATTTCCAGGGCATTATCGGAATCCTCACGGAGACGATCGGCAACCCGACGCCCGAGCGGATCCCGTTCATTCCCGCGCAGCAGCTTCCGCGCGGCGACATTCCGGCGCCGGTCACGCCGGGCGTATGGCACTTCCGCCAGTCGATCGACTACTCGGTCTCGGCCAACTACGCCATTTTCGATCTCGCATCGCGTTATCGCGAGACGTTGATGTATGACAAATATCTCATGGCCAAGCACGCGATCGAGGCGGGCAGCACGGACCACTGGACCGTGTCGGGCAAGGGAATCGCGGCCGCCGAAATGGCGATGACCAGCGGCAATACACCGACGCAGGCCGGTGCGCCTGCAGCTCCAGCAGGTGGTCGTGGTGGACGCGGTGGTCGTGGCGGCGCAGCAGCGGCGCCCGCGCCGGGCGGTGATCAGCCAGGTGGTGCAGTCGGCAACCCGACGGCGCCGTTCGGCCGCGGCAACGCGAACGTCGAAGCGCAGATGCACGCGTACAACGACGTACTGCACGCCAAGGACAAGCGCGATCCGCGCGGCTACATCATTCCGTCGGACCAGCCTGACTTCCTCACGGCGACCAAGTTCGTCAACACGCTCAGATATGTGAACGTGTATGTCGACCAGGCGACCGCGGACTTCACGGTGAACGGCAAGAAGTATCCGAAGGACTCGTACGTCATCAAGATGAATCAGGCGGCGCGCGCGCACGTGCTCGACATGATGGAGCCGCAGGATCATCCGAACGACTTTGCGTATCCGGGCGGCCCGCCGCTTCGTCCGTACGACAACGCCGGTTGGACGTTGGCCTACGACATGGGCGTGCAGTTCGATCGCGTGCTCGATCCGTTCGAGGCGCCGACCAAGCGCATCGAAGGCATGGCCAAGGCACCGGCCGGCACGGTCGCCAGCGCGCAGGGCGCGGCGGGCTTCCTGATGTCGCACGCCGAGAATGATGCGGTGACGGTGTTGAACCGTGTGTTCAAGGACAACACGGGTGAGATCTACTGGACCAAGTCGCCGATCACGGCGAACGGCAAGACGTATCCGGCCGGCACGTACTTCGTGACGGCGGCCGCGCTACCGACGATCCAAAAGTCAGCCGCTGACTTGGGCGTCAGCTTCGTGGGCGTCCCAACGCGCCCGGCCGACGCGACCAAGATCAGCGCCAAGCGCATCGCGCTGTACGATCAGTACGGCGGTTCGATGCCGTCCGGGTGGACGCGTCTCGAGTTCGAGAATTTCGAGATTCCTTATACGGTCGTGTACCCGAACGATCTCGATGCTGGAAATCTCAAGAGCAAGTTCGACGTCTTGATTTTGCCGAGCGGCGCGCAGATCCGCGGTGCGGGTGGTGCGGGCTTCGGCGGTCGTGGTGGTGGCGGCGGCGGTGGAGGCGGTGGTGGTGGTGGTGGTCGCGCCTCAGCGCCGATTCCTGCCGAGTTCCAGAAGATGCAGGGAACGCTCACGCCGGAAGTCACGTTGCCGGCGCTCAAGGCCTTCTTGAACGAGGGTGGCACGATCGTGACGGTTGGCAGCGCGACGTCGCTCGGCTACGCACTCGGGTTGCCGATTGAGAATCATCTGACGGTGCGCGCGCCTGGTCAGCCGGAGCGGGGTTTGGTTGGCGAAGAGTATTACGTGCCGGGTTCGATTTTGCGTGTTGCGGTGGATCAAGCCGCCCCGGTAACGGCGGGTTTGCCGGCGCAGATGGATGTGTTCTTTGATAACAGTCCTGTGTTCCGATTGAAGCCGGATGCGGCGCTCAAGGGGACGAAGGCGATTGCGTGGTTTGATTCGCCGACGCCGTTGCGCAGTGGTTGGGCGTGGGGGCAGAACTACCTCGAGGGTGGTGCGGCGGCGATCGAGGCGAGCTATGGGAAAGGAAAGCTGTATATGTTTGGGCCGGAGATCACGTTCCGCGGGCAGCCGCACGGGACGTTCAAGTTGTTGTTCAACGGCATTTATGCGCCGAACAACGTGACGGCGCCGGTGGTGCCGTGATCTGGTAGGGTTGAGAGAGTTGTGAAGGCGAGACGCCCGTGCGAAAGCGCGGGCGTTTCTGTTTTCTGTAGTGCTCCAAACCCGCAACTGAGTTGCTGCTGCGCCGGCGAATACCACGAGTGATATTGGGCTCGTCAAACGCCGACGAGGCTCTCCGACGGTTGGTCGGCAGCACCGGTTGACGAATGGGTTATGTGATGTCAGTCTCCTGATCGGCACTTGGTATGTATCGGTACGTCATCCTTAGACTGGTACGACAGGTGTCGGCTGTTTGAGATGATTGGGGTAATTAAATTACTACCGACCACGCCGCGACGACAGATCGTTGGGATCACTGATGCTCGGGCAGAACGAACCGAACCGCGGTATACAACGTCCTTACGGTCGCCATGATCCTGCTCAAGCGCCTCTACAAGTACATCGACAAAGCTGAGTACGCCGAGAAGATGCTCTCGGCGGGCGAGATACGAATCGGTACGCTGTATTCCTATCGTGCCCAGGAGCAATTCGGAGACGTCGTTGGCGACGCGGCCGAAGGGATTGTTCGCGTCACGGACCATTACGTAGATGAAGCAATACCGAACGACCCGGCTAGGCGAACGCGCCTAGCCAATCGGGTATTCAAGGGAGGCACAGACATGCGCCTTATCAATGTTCGTTTCACTTTCCCGGAGGAGAGCGCGGACTACTTTCTCTACTGCGTTGCATACCGCTTTAGCGGGAGAGCTGCACGAGCATTCAGGGCAGTTTCCTGCATCGTCGTCACGGATCCTGGGCCATTTCTGAAATACATCTCAAACGCCATGACGGAGCGTGGCCATTCTCTACGAGACGTGGTCACGCCCTGCACTTACACAAGCCGAACCCGATCCGTCAACCTCCCGCGCCTCCACCCGGCGTCGGTCAAGGGGCCTGAGTACTCGTACCAGCGTGAGGTGCGCATGATCTTCGATCCAACGCCGTCGGCAAAGATGGAGCCCTTCAACATTACGATCCCAGAAATCCGTCGGTACCTGCGAGTTCGCCCGCTGGACGGTCCGAAGCAACACGTCGCGCCCTGAAGCAATTCCTGAACGACGGCGGCATCATCATCCGGCGGCGGTTGCGCATTCGAGACGGTCCGGGCGGTACTGCCGAGCAGCGCACGGATCCGCTCAAAGGATGGTCCGGGCTTCGAAGCGCCGAGTCGAGCGAGCGAAAAGGGAAGACAGAACACCGGCGGAAGGCGCGGGCGATACGTTGGTGCCGTGACGGCACCCTTGCCGCGCGGCGCATGCGACCCATCGAGATTCACGTTCTGTTTGCCCGCGCCGCAACCGCAAACTGGAGAAAATACTTGCGCAGATAATCAGCGAGCCCCGGTTCCGCCGTCTCATCAAAGAACACTCGACAGAATTGCTCGCGCGCGCGCAACACCTCACGCCGACGGTGTCCCCGCCACCGCGGATCGTTCGCCGTCAGGTCGAAGAGCTCGAGTGCCCGGGCGAGCGCGGGCTCGAACCGATTCACCCGCCCCTGTTCATGGGCTCGGAGCGCGCGTTCCACTTCGCTGCCAACGTTCCCAAGCTGCTCCATGAGAGGGAGAGTGTGCCATCTCCCTGCCGCGAGCCCTGGATGGTGAGTGGCGCTCGGAGTTGTCATCGTGTGATCAACGAAGCGACCACTTGTCGAATTCGCATCTGCGTTTCCGGATCGTCGACGCCGCGCGTTCGGTTGTTGGCCGACGGCCGCACGTTGATCATGGAGTCGAATTCGATCCATGCATCGCCGACCTCGGCCGGATAGATGTTAATCCCCAGACGTCGCTCTGAACGGAGCCATCGTCGAGAAGGAGCGCCTCCTCGTCCGATTGGAGTTCGCCCCCGATAGCCATGACTCCGCGGCCGAGATCGACTGCGGCTTTCGTCATATCGCCAAATCGCTGTTGGGCGATGGCAACGACCTCCGCGAGCGGGATCGGCGTTCGAACAATTCGAGGCGTGTCTTCGGTCATGCGCCTAAGCTACGCAAAGCCCTTCTGGGGTGACAGCGGATCCCAACGCGCGCGAGTCGGTCGAGCTCAGCACGGCACAGAAAACGTTAGCGGCGGACGCAACCGCCCGATGTCGGCTTGGCACAGGCCTGGGTCTGCTTGCACTGACGCCAATGACTGCTACATCGTTCCTCGCCGCCGCCAGGACGGCGAACCGACGCGCGACGAGCGCGTCGCCATGATATAAGAATTATCATTGGATTATTGCGACGTGTATTGCCGCAGTCAGCGCAAACCGGCGCCGCCGCCGGTCCACTGCGACGCCGGAAAACGGCCGCAGCCTCGGGTCCCACCCACGAGCAGCACGAGCACCGGAGCACGACATGGGTACTCTCTACGCGGGCGTTTGGCGAGCCGGAACGGATGCTCAAACCGTCGTCGTCGATCTCGACTGGACCACGTTCGAGTCCAAGTGGCAGCACCTCTCCGCCCAAAACAAGCGTCTGTCGGACTTCACCACGTACGTGAAGAACAACCAGCGCGTGTACGCGGGCGTGTATCGGCCGGGGACCGACGGCCACTACCTGTGGGCCGGCGTCGACTGGACGTCATTCAACGCAAAGTGGACCGAGCTTGCCAAGGAAGGTTTGCGGCTCACGAATCTGCAGACGTGGGTCGACGGCGCGACGCGCAAGTACGCTGGCGTGTGGCGCGCGGGCACCGACGCGCACTACCTGTGGGTCGGCGTCGACTGGGCGTCATTCAACGCGAAGTGGACGGAGCTCTCCAACAAGGGCCTGCGTCTCGTCGATTTTGAAACGTATGTCGATGGAACGGTGCGACACTTTGCCGGCGTGTGGCGCGCGGGGACGGACGGCCACTATCTCTGGGTCGGCGTCGACTGGGCGTCGTTCCACGCGAAGTGGACGGAGCTCGCTGCGCAGGGTTTGCGACTGACACGACTCCGGCGATACGTCGATGGCGGCAAGGAGTTGTTCGCCGGCGTCTGGCGCGCCGGCACCGATGGGCACTATCTGTGGGTTGGCGTCGACAATGAGAATATCCTCAGCAAGAATCACGAGCTCGAAAAGCAGCACCTGCGCTTGGTGGACTTGACCGCCTACGCCGGCGGATGCGCCGACGACTGCGCGAACCAAGTCGTGGCCCGCGATGCCAGCGGCAACGTGATGCCGTATGTGTATTATCTCACGGGCGACAGCATCGGCTACAGCTGGCCGGTCGACGACAATCAGTTCGTCCATCTGTCCGCGCTCACGTTCAACGACAAGCTCTTCACGCTGCCGTTCAACGATCATGCCGTCGTCCACTGGGGCACTTGGGAGTACAGTCCGCACAGCTACCATCACGCGATCGACTACCTGCGCGAGACGGACTGGCACACGTTCGAGGTGCGGGCCGCGGCGCCGGGCAAGGTCGTCTTCGTCGGATGGGACAACTGGTCCGGCAACACCATCGTCGTGAGCCACGACTCGAATGGTGTGACCGATGCCTTCCGCACCGTCTATATGCATTTGCGAAACGGCGCGGATCACGACGCCAACGCAGCGTGGACGAAGACGGTGCCAAGCCTCGCGAATCCCGATCTCGACAAATACAAGAACTATCTCGGGCTCACCGGGGCAGCGCAGGATGCGAGGCAGCGAAACCTCAACGCCGACTATTGGGGAACGAACGCCCAGACCATCGGCGTGAGTGTCGGAGCGACAGTGACGCGCGGCCAGCATCTCGCATGGTCCGGCTCCACCGGCCCGGGCGGATGCGGCTACTCGGCGCCCACGAGACCGAATACCCATTTGCACATTTTCTTCTGTCGCCGGGACCCCACGAACAACACGTGGTATTTCATCGACCCGTACGGCATCTATGCGTCGCCGAGTTGCTATCCGGGACCGGTGACTGCAGCTGGGACGGGGCCGTGTGTGCGGTACAGCGTCGCGTGGAAGGATGGAGCTCCCCAGTATCCTTGATGGCGGGTGGCGCGGCCGTCTCTGTTTCGTCTCACGATCGTCGCGACGAGAGAAGCGACATTTCCAACTCGAGGCCCTGCGGAACTCTCGGGCCTCGAGGTGGAACCATCGAGCGTTCCGGTGACACTCGCGCGCGTTCCCCTCGCTCCGCTGAACGCCGAAAGGCAATCGACCGGTGTTACGGTCCCTTTCATCCGAGATCCGGTCCCTGCGTGAAAGACGCGGTCCTTCTTTTCCGAGACGCGACGCCTCGTCGGAATGACACGGTGTAACCGCGGGACGTCCCGCTGCAACTCGCAATCGTCACGCCGGCATCGTGGGACGTCACGCAACCTCGTCGGCCGCGTCCCTCACATTAGAGGAAGCATCCACCGCCATCGTGGCGCGTTCCGCCGACATGCGTGCGCGCTCCGCGACATTGCCGGGCGTCCCCGTTGAACTTCGTCGCGATACGCTGAGCGACCGGACAGTTCCGCGGCGTCGTCGCGCGTTCACGCGAGATCCCCTACGCGTCGGAGAACAATACCGGGCTTCGACTCGGCGTCTCCATCACTCATGTCGCGATCACCGGAACGCGCCCGCCGGTTCCGCGCATTGCTCGCTACGCGAGGGACATGACTCGAGGTTCGGTCAACACGTCTCGAAGCTCGGGTGTTCGCACGGAGACTCGTTAGCACTGCGCGACGCCATCGTTCTTGGGCCCGGCGACCGCGCACCGTTGCCCGGTCGCTTCGTCTCGCGTCACGGCGGCGTCGACTTTTTCAACGGTCACACCGATTCTTTTCACGGCGGCACCAAGTTTTTTGCGGGCGGCACCGATTTTCTTATGGCGACACCGACCCTTTCAACGGCGGCACCGATTTTTTTGACGACAACACCGATGTTTTTTACGACGTCACCGACTTTTTTTCACGATCGTCGCGACAATTCGGACGCCGCTTACTGCCCATCACAGAGCCGGCGGCCAGGCTAACTCGGGTCTTCGTCGGCACTCAGTCGGCAGTTCGATGCTAGAATGCGTAGTCAGCGTCTTCTGTGCATGCCCAGTCTGCGAATCCGCCGCCTTCATGCGGCCGAAAATCCAAGAGTCATCGTCATAGTGGCGTTGCTCGGCTCGTACAACCCACTGTGACGAAGAGGTGACGCATTTGAAGGGATGAAAGGAATCAAATGGACTCACCCTCAGGATGGGGATGGCTCCTCTATCTCTGCATGGAATCCCACGATTCCATAATCAAACCCTCCCGCGTTCTACCGGACTCCCTCGCGCGATCAATCCCATCAATCCCTTCAATCCCAGTTATGCGAAACAGTCATCGTCATAGTGGCGTCACTCGGCTCGTACAACCCACTATGACGAAGAGACAATCGATTTGGAGGGATGAAAGGAATTAAATGGATTCACGCTCTGGATGGGGATGGCTCCTCTATCTCTGGATGGAATCCCATGATTCCACAATCAAACCCGCGCGCGTTCTACCGGACTCCCTCGCGCGATCAATCCCATCAATCCCCTCAATCCCAGTTATGCGAAATAGTCATCGTCATAGTGGCGTCACTCGGCTCGTACAACCCACTATGACGAAGAGGCAATCGATTTGGAGGGATGAAAGGAATCAAATAGATTCACCCGAGGGATGGCTCCTTATCGCAGGTGCCGTGGCAGCCGCGATCACCGCAACAACTCCAACGCCGCCTCATTCATCCGCCGCTGCGCTGCCGCCGCCGGCCTCACCGAATTCGTCGTGTTGAACACCGCCACTACGGCCGCCCCATTCGCCGGATTGAAATAAAAGAACGATCGAAACCCGGCCTGACTTCCCGTGTGCCCCAACAACCGCACACCCTTCGAATCGAGCACGAAGTACGACAGACCCATCCACTCATTCGGCGCGGCCTCATACCCCTGCGACATCGGCTTCCCCGGCTGCCACATTTCCTCGAGACTCGACCGCTTGAGCACCACGTCGTACCGCGCCTGCGTCATTCCTGAAATCTTCGAGTTCGTCAAAAACGCAATGTACTTCACGAGGTCGCCGAGCGGTGCGTTCCACGCTCCGTTGGGCGACGTGATTCCGGGATCGAAATCGGCGCCGTTGTCCGTGAACCGCTCGCCCCTCGCAGAATCTTTCACGATGTCGTAATTGTGCGACCGATGCTCGGCGAGGAAGTACGGCGTCGAGCGGAAATAGCTGCGATCGAGCCCGAGCGGCGCGAAGATGTTCTTCTGCACGTACGCATCCCACGGGTCGCCGGTGATCTGCTCGATCACGCGCGATAGATAGACGAACCCCGGGTTCGAATAACTGTACCGCGAGCCCGGGCGGAAGCCGAGCTCCTGGTACGGCATCATCGCAACGAGCTGGTTCCACGTCGTCGGCTCAAACGGCTCCCACGGCTTTCCTTTGCCGTACGGCCACGTCGGATTCTGAAAACCAGCCGTGTGCGACATCACCATCCGCAGCGTGATGCTGTCCATCATCCCGTACGAATCGTGCATCGCATGCAGCTCGGGCACCCACTTCACAATTTTGTCATCGAGCGACAGCTTGCCGCGATCGCGGAGCTGCATGATCGAGATCGCCGTGAGCGCCTTGGTGATCGAGCCCCAGTGGTAAATCGTCTGGTCGTCGGCGCGGACGTTCGCGGCCTTGTCGGCGAAGCCGGCGTTCACGCGGTCGACCACGACGCCATTCCTCATGAAGACGGCGCCCGCGCCCACGACTCTGTCGCTGTCGACGTATGCCTGAAAGGTCTTGGTGAACGCGGACCAGGCCGGCGGAGTCTGCGCGACGGCGAGCGACGGCGCGACGACAAGCAGCGCGCCAATGATGTGCGACCGGAAGGATGTCATGCCGTTAGTCTGGATGGCGCGCCGCCGAGCGTCAAGTCGAATGGATGCCGGCGGCGCATACACTTACGGTGGCGGAGCCGACGAAATGTTGACTGCAAACGGCGCCGAGGAAATCCGCAACGTCGGACTCGCGATGGTGAACAACAGCACGCACGGTCCCGTCCCGTCCACCCGAAGACCCTTGAACGTCGCCACTCCGCCGACGGCGTTCGCCGTCCCGCCAGCGATGACCTGCGCGCTTCCTGAGAGGACCGTCGCCGTCACGGTCAGCGTGGAGTTGACGATGAGCAAATTCGCATTGTCGAGAATTCTGATCACCGGCTGAATCTGCATCGCGAAGCCGCTCACCGCGCCGCCCGGCTGCGTCTGAATGGACAACGATCCAGGCGTCTGCGACACATTGAAGCTGCCCGACGTCACCGGCGTCAACCCGATCGCCGTGAACGTCAGCGTGTGCGGACCCGCGCCGTTGATCCGCAGATCGGTGAACCGGGCGACGCCGTTGACCGCATTCATCGTCGTCGACCCCACCAGGTTTCCGCTACCCGTCGCGATCGTCGCGAGCACCGACGCTGTTGATGCGACGACGATCGCATTGTTGATGTCGCGGAGCTCGACGATCGGTTGCGTCGTCAGATTCACACCGCTCACCGCGCCGGCAGGCTGCGTCGTGAGCGCGATCTGTGTCGCCACCGGCGCGCCGACAGCGAATCCCTGCGATGAAACCCGGAGCGCCCCATTCACGGCCAAGAAGGTCAATACGTGGGCGCCCGTGCCGTCGATGCGGAGGTCGGTGAACGTCGCGACGCCATTCACGGCATTCACCGTCGTCGTGCCAATCAGAGTTCCCGTGCCCGTCGTGATTGCCGCGGTGACGGCGAGCGTCGAACCGGCAACGAGAGCCCCCGCGTTGTCGAGAATTCGAATGACGGGTTGAATCGTCATTGGGCGGCCGGACGTCGCGCCACCGGGCGACGTTTGGATCGAGAGCGCGGCCGGCGCTTGCGTCACCGTGAAGCTGGTCGACGTCGCGGAGTTGAATCCCGTCGCGGTGAACGACAGCGTGTGCGCCCCGGATCCGTCGATTCGGAGATTGCTAAATGTCGCGACACCACGGACCGCGGTCGCCGTCCTCGTTCCGAGCAGCGTGCCCGTGCCGCTCGCGATCGCCGCCGTCACCACCGCCGTCGACGTCGTGATGACAGCGTTGCTCGCGTTGCGAATTTGAACGACCGGCTGCGTTGTCAACGCGGCTCCGCTGACGCCACCGCTGGGCTGCGTGTCGATCACTAACTGCCCGCCCGGACTCTGAAAAGTGATCACCGCTTCGCCAACGACGTTGTTGATCGTCGTCGCCCGAACACGGAGCGTTCCGCCCAACGTGCTCGGTTGCACGACGCCCGCGGCAGTTATGGTTCCAACGGCTGAGTTGTCGACGGACCACGTGAAGATCGCGCCGCCGATTTCAGCGCCTGATTGATCGAATGCGCGAGCGACGAATGCGACGGGTGCGTTCGTTGGAAATGAACCGCTTTGCGGTGTGACCGTCACGCGCGTCGCCGTGGCTCCGGGGCCGACTGGAAGAACGGCAATGATGTTTGGCGAGGCGTCCGCGTCGTCGATCGCGCGAGCGACGACCGTTCCCGAGCCGGCAAAGAGCGAGACGCCGAGCGCGCTGTATTCGATGCGCGCGTTGAGGATTTCGCCGACGGAGGCGCGGACTCGCAGCTCGACAAAGAATTGCCCGCGCGTCGCCACGAGCTCGATCGTTGTGTCTGCCAGGATTTCGCTGGGCGTCCGCGTCACGAGAACGCGGACGCGGTCGATCTCGAGACCGGCCGCGGTGTAAGCCTGGACGGCATAGTTGGCCGCGTCGGAAAACACCGGCGTCAAAGAAAGCGTCGCGGCGTGTGTCGACGGTTCAATTCGGGAGTCGGTGCAGCCGGCGAAGAGAAATCCGACGACAGCGAACCGGAGGCGCGAAGCGAAGCGGCGAGTGGGCAGGCGCATAGAGCCAGGAATCGGTCCCGACGCCGGGGGGACGGCGTCAACGCGCGGGGGGAAAGCGAGCGGGGAAGCGACTAACGTCGCGGCCGATTGGACGACTGTCAACGGTCCGGACGGATGTCGATTTGGCGCGGTCCCATTCGTGTAGTTAGTGACATCGGCCGTCGGCGCACCCCGCGCCCCGGCCCGCGTCCACCTACGCGAGGATGCATCCAATGAAAATCGTCGCCACCGTCCACGTCACGCTCGACGGCGTCATGCAAGCCCCCGCTCGCCCTGATGAAGATCGCCGCGGCGGCTTTGCTCACGGCGGTTGGGAGTTACCGTACAACGACGCCGTCATGGGCGCCGCCATGGCCGAGGGTATGTCGCAATCCGGAGCGCTGCTGCTCGGCCGTCGCACGTACGAAGACTTCTTCAACGTCTGGCCCAAGCGCAAAGACAATCCGTTCACCGACGTGCTCAACAACACGCAGAAGTACGTCGCGTCCACGACGTTGAAGGAGCCGCTCCCGTGGATGAACTCCACGCTGCTTCATGGGGACGCCGCCGACGCCGTCGCCAAACTCAAGGAGCAACCCGGCAAGGATCTCGTCATACTCGGCAGCGGCGCGCTGATTCAATCGCTGATGCGGCGGAATCTCATCGATCACTACCTGCTCACAATCCATCCGCTTGTGCTTGGGTCTGGGCGCCGCCTCTTTCCCGACGACGGGCCGACCGTGAAGCTTCGCTTGGTCAGCTCGAAGCAAACGACCACCGGCGTCGTGATCGCGTCGTACGAACCAGCGTGACATCTTCGTGGCCATCATTTCCAAAACACTCGAGACCATTGGAGACTCGATGAGGCAATATTTGCTCAGCATCTATCAACCTGACGGACCCATCCCCGCCCCAGCCGTTCTCGAGCGCGTCATGCGCGAGCTTGACGTCATCAACCAGGACATGAAGACGGCCGGCGCCTGGGTCTTCACCGGCGGGTTGCATGACGCGAACACCGCGACCGTCGCTAAACTGATGAATGATGAAGTGCTCATGACCGACGGTCCGTTCGCGGAGGGGAGGGAACACATCGGCGGGATCTACGTCATCAACGCGCCGGACCTCGACGCGGCGCTCGGATGGGCCGGCCGAATCGCTCGAGCAACCACGCTCCCGATCGAAGTGCGACCGTTCCAAAGAGTGAAAATGTGAGCTCTGGAATGACGGACCGTCCTGCCGTCGATATCGATCGCGTCTTTCGCGAAGAGTATGGTCGCGCGGTCGCGGTGCTCGTGCGTGTCTTTGGCGACATCGACGTGGCCGAGGAGGCGGTGCAGGATGCGTTCACGAAGGCGGTGGAGCGCTGGCCGTCCGATGGAATTCCGCCGAGTCCCGCGGGCTGGATCATCACCACGGCGCGCAATCGTGCGATTGATCAAATGCGTCGCGAGTCGTCGCGCGAGGAACGTCATTCGCAGGCCACGTTGCTGGATGTCCACGACGAACCGGCGGAGGACAGTGTCGTGACCGACGATCGGCTTCGACTCATCTTCACGTGCTGTCACCCAGCGCTTGGCCCCAGCGTTCGCGTCGCGTTGACGCTTCGGCTGCTCGGTGGACTCACGACGCCGGAGATCGCGCGCGCGTTTCAGGTCCCGGAGCCAACGATGGCGCAGCGTTTGGTGCGCGCCAAAGGGAAGATCCGCGATGCGGGCATTCCGTATCGTGTCCCCGACGAGGCAGAATTGCCTCGCCGCCTCGCGTCGGTGCTGGCGGTCATCTATCTGATCTTCAACGAAGGCTATGCCGCGAGCTCGGGTGAGCGACTCTTCCGCGCAGACCTGTGCGCCGAGGCGATTCGTCTCGGGCGGTTGGTCGTTGCGTTGCTGCCGGATGAGGCGGAGGCATTGGGGTTGCTCGCGCTGATGCTGCTTACCGAAGCACGCCGGCCCGCGCGCACGACGTCGACTGGCGATCTTGTGCCGCTTCCCGAGCAGGATCGCAGGTTGTGGGACCGCGCGCTCATCGCGGAAGGGCAGGCGATCGTGGTGGAATGCCTTCGGCGCAACGAGCCGGGGTCGTATCAGATTCAGGCGGCCATCAATGCGGTGCATAGTGATTCCATCGACACGGCGGATACGGATTGGGAGCAGATACTAGCATTGTATGATCAACTCTTGATCTTCTCGCCAACGCCTGTGATGCGTCTCAACCGGGCAGTGGCCGTCGGCGAGGTCGCGGGGCCGGAGGCGGCGTTAGAGATTGTGGATGGGCTCCGGCTCGACGAGTTCCATCTATTTCACGCCATTCGCGCGGATCTGCTTCGGCGATTGGGGCGGAGCAGTGAAGCGGCGGTCGCGTATGAGGCGGCGATCGCGCGCAGTGAGAATGCGAGTGAGCGTGCGTTTCTGCGGCGGAAACATGGTGCATTGAGCTCCACGGCCGGCGCCGAATCGCGCTCCAACCCGTTGGGCACGAATGGAACGACCAATGAGACGAATCGAACCGACGAATGCATTGCGGAAACCTGAGCTATCGTCGGCGATCTGCTCGACTGGCGCGAGCGAGCCGGCTCTCCAATGATTCGATTCGTTTACATTTGTTGTCCGATTCGTGCTTAGCGTTGGACCGTGATTTCCCATGCTGAGACGCCGGCCCTGTGCCCCCATTGGGCGCTTCAATCGGAAACCATTTTGCCTCACCGAGTTGTCCAATCAGGCATGCGATCAATCCACCTTGCCCTCGCCGCGACCTTGGCCGCCCTCCCGGCCGCCGCACAAACACCCGCCGCCTGCGACGCGCCGAAGCAAACCACCACGCTTCCCGCCGTCATTCCCATCGACTTCTGGTCGAATCACATCTACGTCAAAGTCTGCGCGAACGGCCGAACGCTCGACTTCATTCTCGACACCGGCGCCGGCGCGACGTACATCGACATGAGCAACGCCCGCGCGGCCGGCATCAAACTCGGCCAAACCTTCAGCGTCGGCGGCGCAGGCGCAGGGCAGATCGGGGGAGCGCAGATGGACGGCCAATCGTTGACGATCGCGGGAACATCGATCACGCAACCGATTACCGCGGCGCTCGACCTTTCCGCGCTGCCGGCGCACGAAGGCCACCGAATGGACGGCATCCTCGGCGCCGACTTCATCGCACGCAACGTCATTGCGATCGACTATGCGAAGCGCGAGCTGCGCCTCTACGACCGCCCGTCGTTCACGTATTCGGGTTCTGGTACGACGCTTCACGTGACGTTCGCTCAATCGCACCCGCACGTCGACGGTGAGATCCGGTTGGCGAATGGTGAAACGCTCAAGGGACGGTTCGTCATCGACGTCGGCTCGGGAAACGGTCTGAGCCTCGCCAAGCCGTTCGTCGAGGACAACAAGCTCGAGACCAAGATCGCTCCGCTCATGCGACGCTCCGGCGGCGGCGGCGTGGGTGGAGCGATAGTCTCCGAGTTCGGACGCATCCCCGCCCTTACGCTCGGCGGCGTTACGCTCAACAACGTTGTGACGCAGCTCGTCGTGGACTCGGGCGGCGTGTTCGCGCAGCGCGGATCGTGGGTCGGCAACATCGGCGGCGACATTTTGCGACGCTTCACCGTCTACTTCGATTATGAAGCGAAGCGGATGATTCTCGAACCCAACGAAACCATCTCCGAGGCGTTCGAGACGGACATGAGCGGCCTGCAAACGGTGATGAACGATTCGCTCACGACCATGCGCGTCGATTTCGTGTTGCCCGGCTCACCGGCCGCGGACGCCGGCCTGGTACGCGGCGACGACATCGTCTCTGTCGACGGCGTGGAAGTCGCGACGCGCGCCCGCGCGTTGATGCGCGATCGTTTCCGACGGACCGGCGAACATGTGAAGTTTGTGATTCGCCGCGGCGGAGAAACAAAGACGGTTGAGCTGGTGACGCGACGGCTGGTGTGAGAGCGTCGCGCTTTCGCTACTCGGGGAAAATCCCGATCGCCCGCGCCGCCGCGCTGGCTTCCCCACGGGACCGCACGCCGAGCTTGCCGAGTATGGCCGATACGTGATGTCCGACGGTTTTCGTAGAGAGGAAACAGTGCGCCGCAATCTCCGCGTCGCGCCGACCCTCGCACACGAGGGCGAGAATTTCGAGTTGACGCGTGGTCAAACGCGCGGGATTGCTGCGCGTCGACGGCCGCGCGCCACGCGGAATTCCACGAATTCTCAACGATCGCATTCGGCGGCGAACGAGGGCACACCCTGCTTCTGATCCGAGTCGCGTGAGTACCGCCAGCGCCTCGTGAAGACTCCCCGCATCGTCGGCATCGGCGAGCGCCGCGGCTTGTTGGAGCGGAGATCCGAGACGTTCCCACTCATCGGCCGCCGCGCGCCAGTCACCCGCGATCTGTCGCTCGACGGCAGCGGGCAGCGCATTTCGGATTTCCGGTAGTCGGTTTGCCCGCCACAACGAGAGTGCGAGTTGACCAACCTCCCATCGAATCGAGCCGTCAGTCGGGATGGCCCAGCCGACCATCGCTTCATCGGCCGCCCGATCGACGTCACCGAGTAGCCACGCTGCTTCGGCGCGCGCGCATGCGACGGGCGCGATGCGTTGGCGTTCACCTGTGGGGAGAGCCAGGTCGCGCGCTTCGTCGAGCAACGCTTCCCAACCGGGCTCTTGACGATGCATGCGGACGCGCGCGAGCACCACCATCGCATGGATGCGGCACACGGCGGGGGAACGCACTTCGCTGAGCACCGATGACGCGTCATCGACCGCGCGCGTCCAGTCGCCTCGCTGAAACCGGACGTGCGCGCGGCAGGCCAGAATGTAGAGCGACCACGAATTCATCGCTCGCGGTTCGCAGTACTCGAGACCGTCGCGCAGATACCGCTCAGCGCGATCGTAGTCACACTTCTTGGCGCAATTGGTCGTCAGGTTGGTGTAGGCCCGCACCACGGCTTCCGGATAGTCATACTCGAGCGCGAGCGCGAGACCTCGTTCGAGCTTCTCTAAACCTCCCGGACGATCGGAGGTATGTTCCGCTGATCCGACCGTAATGAGTGTATTCACCTGACACTCGGTGTCACCCAGCGGCTCGGCAACATCGAGCGCGCGCGCTCCCCACTCGACGGCTCCGTCGATATCAGCGGCGAGCATGGCGAGCTGCGACCGGTTGCTGTACGCCATCGCGAGCTCATGGCTGGGAGGCAATTGCTCGAGCACCGCGATCGCGTCCGCCGCGAAGCGCTCGGCGTCAGCGCGAACGCCGCGGAACCACCAGATGCGCGACAACCACCGTAGCGAGTCTCCCTCGCGCAACCGATCGCCATCCTGCTGCCAGAGCACCAACGCTTCGGCGCGGGCCGAGCAGGCGGCGTCGATCGGTTCGGAGAGGTAGCACTCGACGGAGTAGTGCTCGAGCAGCCGCGCGCGCTCCCGGATGGGAAGGACGTCGGCCGCGCGGAGGGCGCGCTCATACAATGTCGCTGCTTCTCGGTGATTCCCGAACGACGCGGCCTGTGCCGCGGCGGCGACGCCGTACCGGTGCAGCGAGGCGGCGTCTCCGGCGAGCTCCGCGTGATGCACGAGCCGCGCGGCGGAGACGGCGTCGCCCTCACGCGCAAGCAACGCCATTAGACAATTCGCATGCAGCACTCGGCGGCGCTCTTGTGTGAGAGAATCTTCAATCGCGCGTCTGGCGAGCTCGTGGCGAAATGCCAACGAATCGCCGTCACCCTGCAGAATGCCGATGGCCCGGCATTCGTCGATGGCCGCCGACGGCGGCGAGAGCAAGTCGTCGATGAGCCAGCGTTCGATGCGCAAAGGCGCAACCGCAGCGAGCTCCGCGACGGATCGCGCGCTGTCGGAGAGACCCGCCATGCGCGCCAACACCGCATCGCGCACCGTGACTGGAACGAGGTCATGGTTCGACGCGAGCACTTCAGTCACGAAAAATGGATTGCCGCCCGTGACATCGAACAGTTGTCGCGCCGAACGGCCGGCGTCGCGGGCCATTGCATCCACGGCTTGCAGCGAGAGCGGCGCCAGCGGAAGACGTCGCACATCGGTCGGTGGCAGATGTCCCAGAAACGCGCGCAGCGGATGCGTCGGTCCGACTTCGTCGTCGCGATAGGTGATCACGAGCAGGGCCGATGTCCGCCGAATGCGGCGGCTCAAGAATGTCAGTAGGTCGAGCGTGGCCTCGTCCGCCCAGTGGACGTCTTCGACGACCATGACGATGGGTGCGGATTCGCGACGAAGATGGTCGAGCATCGTGCCGAAGAGGATCTCTCGCGCGATCGACGACGTGGCGGCGTCGAGCAACGTGCCTCCGACTTGGCGGGCGATGTCGTGCAGTGGACCGAGTGGGCGCGGCGTCGACAACGGATCGCACGCGCCCCAGAATACCCGCGCGCCATGCGACTCGGCGCTCGTGAACGCATGCGCCAGCAACGCACTCTTGCCGATGCCCGCTTCGCCGCTGACGAGCACGACGCTGCCAGCCCCTCCCGCAGCGCGGCGAGCGGCGTCATCGAGTACCGCGAGCTCGTCGGCGCGTTCTAGCAGTCCCATCAACACCCATTTGCTCGACCGTGTCTCAAAAACGGTCGTCGCAAAAGATATATCCGGAACCCTACATGTGCCCTACCATCCTCAGACCAATCATCCTGAGACCTGTCAAATGGCGTGCGCCCCCGCGAATCGCCTGATGTGGTCCGCCGCGCGAAACGCCAATGCTTGAATGGTCATCGTCGGGTTGCCGCGCCCCGACGTAACCAAGCTGCTTCCGTCGCACACGAAGAGGTTGGGGACGTCGTGCGCGCGATGATAGCGATCCACCACGGACTCGCGCGGATCGTTCCCCATGCGCGCGGTGCCGAGGAGTTGTACGCTGCCGTCGCTTGGGGCGATCGGTAGATCCCAGATTTTGTTTGCGCCGGCTGCCTCCATCAGCTCGTGCGTCTTCGTCTGGAACCAGTGCTGCGTCTTGCGGTCGTCCGCGTGATCTTCGTACGTGAGGCACAGGCTCGGACGCCCGCGGGCATCCTTGTGATCCGCGTCGAGTGTGATGCTGTTCCCCGCCTGCGGCAGCGACGTGAGGTGTCCGGTGAATCTCACGCTGTGCGCGTAGTACTCGCGGAGCGCGCGTTTGTACCCGCTTCCCCACGACGGCACGTCCTTCGGGAGAATGCTCAACGCGAAACCGATGGGATTGTAGGGAAAGCGCGCATCGATTCCCCCGCCGCCATAGAACCCGCGCTTCGGATCGTGTTCATAGAAATCATGAATGATGCGACCAGCGACCGCGCCCTTGTACTCATTGAGCGGATGCTCAAAGCGACCGAAGGTGCTCGAGTAGCAGTTGAACATGAGGTTCCGTCCCACGTTGCCGCTCGAGTTCGCGAGCCCGTGCGGAAACTGCGCCGACGTCGACATGAGAAGGAGGCGCGTCGTCTCGGCGCCATTCGCGGCGAGGATCGTGGCGCGCGCCCTCTGTCGTTGCTCGCGTCCTTCGCTATCCCAATACACGACGCCGGTCGCGCGTCCCTTCGCGTCCGTCTCGACGCGGGATACTGTGCATTCGGTGCGAACCTCGCATCGGCCCGTCGCGACGGCTTTGGGGATGACCGTCACCAGGGTCGACGACTTTGCCCCAAACTCACAGCCGTAATTCGTGCAGCGCCCGCACGACATGCATCCTGGGCGGCCGTCACGCGGTTGCGAGTTGATTGCGAACGGCGCCGCCTGCGTATGAAGGCCAAGCTTACTCGCGGCGCGGTCCAACAACACGCCCGATGACTTGATTGGCAGCGGCGGCATGGGATACGGCAGTGAGCGCGGCGGATCGGACGGACCAGGCGCGCCGGAGACACCGATCTCCCAATCCACTTTCGTATAGTATGGCTCGAGCTCGTCGTAGGTGATCGGCCAGTCCGCGAGGCTCCCGCCCTGAACCGCGCCAAGCAACGAGCGTTCCTTAAAGTCGCTCGGGCGGAACCGCCAATAGTTGGCGGCAAAGTGCACGGTGCTGCCGCCGACGCCGCGCATGTATCGCAGCGCGAGTCCCGTGTTGCGGCGCGGCGGCTCGGCAGCCGTCGTACGAAAACTCTGATAGGGCTCCAGAGCGATGTTCAGCCAATCGTGTCGTTGTTCGATCGCCAACTCGTCGTGCGTGAAGTCCGAGGACTGCCGCCACGGACCTTGTTCGAGAACGACGACGTCGAATCCAGCGGTCGCCAGCTCTTTCGCCATGACGCCGCCTGCGGCGCCGGATCCAACGATCACGAAGTCGACTGCGTCGCGCTCGGAATACGTACGTTGGGGCAATGGAGATCCCGTCATGCGGCTCCCGACGTGACGTGGGGAGTCGTCTGTCCATCGTACCAGCCGAACGGCGCCGTGAAACTCGGGCGATGTTCGATGCCGAGTAGTGACGAACCCACGCTGCCGCGATTGCCACCGTATGATGGATCAGCGAAGGTTCCCATGACGACGAGGGTTCGCGCGGTCGCGAAGAACGGCGTCGTCTCGATCTGGCGCATGATGGCGATTTGTTCCGTGCTCGGGATGGACGCAAAGGTCTGACGCGAGTTGCCCGTGTTCGCGCGCGCGTCCAGATTGGCGAGACCATCGCGCACTACCGGCACTGTGTCGGCGAAGAATGGCATCCCGAATGCGCGGTCGATGAACTCCACAGCGGCAGCTTCGTTGGCGCCTGGGCCGTCGTTGTCGGACGGAAGAATCTGCGCCGCGAAGGCACGTAGTGTCCGCGCCTCGGCGGCCGTGAGCCGGCCGTCAGCAGTGTGTCGCGCGGTGTCGTCGCCGGCGCACGCCGTGATAAGCTGGAGGTCGAAGGCGACCAATCCGGCACCAGCGATGCGCGCAAGGTCGGCGAGAAAGGTGCGGCGGTGGAGGAGTTCGCGATGTGTCATAGTTGGCGCGGTCGCGCGGAGGCGTGATTGCCTCGACACGTCCTATCCGTTCGTAACAGAGTGTATTCCTGTGTAGGCTGGACGCGACGGGAGCTCTCCCCATTTTTGGCTGCGGCGCTCCCTATCTTTGAACGTCGGCTCGTCGTGCCGGCCATGTCGATCGCAACCCGGGCGGTCGAGCTCCACTCCTATTTACGCGAACTCACCGATCAAACGGACTTCGACTCGGAAGCCGACGTGAGCGACCTGATGCGCTCAGCGCTCCAGCGCTGCGCGCTTGCGTTTCAACAGCGCTAGTTGCGCGCCCGACGACTGGTGCTCGAGCGCGGTATCGAGATACGACCGTGCCGCGTCCAGGTCGCCGAGCGAGGCGTGTAAGTCCGCGTATGCGGCGAGGCCGTACGGGTAGCGCGCGAGCACCGCGCGTTCGGGAATCGCGTCGAGCTCGTCGAGACCAGCACGCGCGCCGGACTTCATTGCCATAGCCAACGCTCGACTGACATCGATGACGAGCGACGGCGCCAGCTCCCGAAGCACGTCGTACAGATCCACAATCCGCGGCCAGTCGGCGCCGGCGTAGGTCGGCGCGATCGCGTGACATGCGGCAATCGCCGCTTCGATGTGATAGCGTGTGAGCTCCTTGCCGGCGCCGGCGTCGCCGAGACAACGAAATGCTTCCACTACGAGGGACGCATCCCATCGCGCGCGATCTTGCTCGGGCATCAACAAGAGACTGCCGTCGTCCGCCAACCGCGCCGGCGCGCGCGACGCGTGGAGGCAGAGCAGCGCGCGCAGCGCGAACGCGGACGGGGATGCCGTTACCGCGCGCTCGGTGAGCAGGCGCACGAGCCGGAGCGCGTCGTTGCAGAAGCCGACGTCGAATGCGGCTTCGCCGAGCGAGGGGCTGTAGCCTTCAGAGAACACGATGTAGAGGACGTCGAGCACGGCGGCGAGTCGTGCCGGGAGAGCGTCGTGTGGAGGGACGTCGAAGCGCACGCCCTCCGCGCGCAGACGGCTTTTTGCGCGAACGATTCGCTGCGCCACCGTTCGTTCGTCGCTCAGGAACGCGACGGAGATTTGTCGGGCCGTGAGTCCGAACGCGATGTTGAGTACCAACGCGATTTGGGCCGCGCGAGCGAGCGTCGGATCGCAACAGAGAAACATCAGCCGAATCTCGTCGTCGCTGTCGAATTCGGGCTCATCTATTTGCGTGTCGACCGGGTTCTCGCGAGTCTCCAATGGTTCCATCGGCGGCTCGCGACGCAGCGCGTCGATCATCGCATTGTGCGCGACGCGCACGAGCCATCGTTCGAGATCCTCGGGTTCGTCGCCGGACGACCACGTCTCCAACGCACGCGCATACGCATCCTGCGCCGCGTTCTCGGCGAGCGCAAAATGCGCGACGCCAAAGCGCCGCGTCAGCGCGGCCACGAGGCGGCCGTGACCGACGCGGAAGCGCTGCGCCAGCACCGCGCGGAAATCAGATGCCGGCGACAGGGCGCGACACCTCGATCATGCGTACTTCTACATATCCATTCTGCAAATCCAGGCACGGGCAGGCGCGCGCGACGCGAGTCGCTTCGTCGAGCGATGACGCCTCGATGACGAAGATGCCGCCAACCGCGTCCTTCGATTCGATGAACGGGCCGTCGATCACGTCGCCGCCGCGAATCTGCAACCGGCGGCCCGTCTGATCGAACAGTTTGTGCGAGCCCACGAAGTGGCCGCCATCACGTAATTCTTGGATCCAGGCCATGTACCGTTGCAGCATGACGGGAAGGAACGCGGGGTTGCCGCCGCGCTTGTCGAGATCCGCGCCGCCGGCGATCAAGAGAAATTTCATGATGTCAGAATGTCGGTGAGGGGAATGAGACAGTGCCGGCGACACATTTCCAGCATGCTTGCGTAGATGAGGTTAGCCCAGGACCCGGAAATCAGGCCCTCGCGTCCAAAACGAAACTTCGATTCCAATCCCAAAGGACGATGGTTGGCCTCCATCAGTCCGTGGGCGGTTGCTGCCTGGGTTGCTTCTTTGCCTCTGTTCCCGAGGACGTTTGCGGACGGTGGGACTCGACATTGAGAGGCGATATTGCCCGCGGATTTGCCAATGTTGCCACATCGGCCCTTATTTCATTGACGTCGGCGGCTGCACGACACCGTTCGTTGTCTCCCAATGATGATGTTCGACCATGAGTGAGCGACAATACAATCCCGACGAGGTGGCTGCGATCTTCGAGCGGGCGTCGGAGACGGAACCTCGCGCGCTTCCCGCGCAAACCGGCGGCACGGGCCTGACGCTCTCGGCGCTGCAGGATATCGGGCGCGAAGTAGGAATCTCTCCGGAGTCGATCTCGCTCGCGGCTCAGTCGTTGGACCACGTCGGACATCCGGCGTCGGCGAAGTTCATGGGGTTGCCGATTAGGGTCGGACGAACAGTCGAGTTCGACCGGCCGCTGTCCGATTCAGATTGGGAAGGTCTCGTCGCGGATTTGCGCACGACGTTCCAGGCGCGAGGCAGCGTGCGATACGATGGTCCCTTTCGGCAATGGACCAACGGCAACCTCCAAGCGCTCGTCGAGCCGACTGCGACTGGTCACCGGCTCAGGCTCCAAACCATGAAAGGTGACGCGCGCGCGCTGATGACTGGCGGCGGCATCGTTATCGGCGGGGCCACCGCGACATTGGTTGCGATGGCTGTGGCCGGCGGATTGACGAACCCCGGCACGCTCACGGGAATTGGATTCATGGCGGTGGCTGGACTCGGAATGTTTTCGGCCGGGGCGTTGCGTGTCTCGGGGTGGGCTCGCCGCCGGAAGACGCAAATCGAGGAAGTGATCGCGCGTCTCGTGAATTCAACCGGAACGTCAGACCAGCGCTGACCTGAAAAGGACGCTGAGGCACATCAGCCCACCGAATCGATCATGGATCTCTCGTTGTCCTTTCTCGCGCACTCGCGCCACTATCTCCGTACCGAGTATCCGACCAAGCTTCGCGCCGCGGTGGAATCCCTTCCCGCGGGCGCGCTCTGGTGGCGCGCGAACGAAACGTCGAACAGCGTCGGCAATCTGATCCTTCATCTCACGGGCAACGTCCGCCAGTGGATCGTTTCCGGTGTGGGCGGCGCGCCGAGCACGCGAGATCGCGCGAGCGAGTTCTCCGCGCGAGACGGTGACGCTGCCGCGCTGCTCGCCGATCTCGATCGCGCGCTCGATGAAGTGGACGCGACGCTCGCGCGGCTCACTCCTGCGGACTTGATCGCGACACGCAGCATTCAGGGCCGCGACGTGACCGTCATCGACGCGGTGTATCATGTCGTCGAGCATTTCTCGCTGCATTTGGGGCAAATCATCTTTGTTGCCAAGCTGCACTCGCCGGGCGCCGTCAAATTCTATGAAGATGCCGGCGGCCTGGCGCGGCCGCTCTGGCCGGATCTCGTGCGACGTCCGGTCACCGACGCCTAGGCGACCACGATCTCGAATGATCGATCTCTTCAGGAGTTGGAGACGGGAACGACTGCGCGCCCTCCCGCTTCCTGCCGAGTGGGAGCGCATCATCGAGCGCAACGTTTCCATATACTGCCGCCTCTCGCCGCAGGACCGGCGCGAGCTCCTCGGCCACACGCAAGTGCTTCTTGCCGAGAAGCACTTCGAGGGATGCGGCGGCCTGGAACTGACGGACGAAATCCGCGTCACCGTCGCCGCGCAGGCCGGCATTCTACTGTTGCATCGAGAAACGGACTACTACCCGATGCTGACGTCGATCCTCATCTATCCGAGCGCGTATGTAGTGGAGGGTGAGCGGCCCGTCGGTGGCGGAATTTGGGAGGAAGGCGAGCAAGTCCGACTCGGCCACACATCGCGCACGCTCGGCGCGCTGGTTGTGGCGTGGGACGATGCTCTGCGCGGAGCGCGCACGCCGGACGATGGCAGGAATGTCGTGCTTCACGAGTTCGCTCACCAGCTCGACTACGAGGACCACGTGGTCGACGGGACTCCGGTTTTGGAGAGGAGTCAATATGCCTCGTGGGCGCGCGTGTTGAGCGCGGAGTTCGAAATGCTACGCCAAGAAGCTGACAATGCGCGACCGACCTTGATCGACCAATACGGAGCGAAGAATCCAGCCGAATTCTTCGCTGTTCTCACGGAACTGTTCTTTGAATGTCCGATGGTGTTTCGCGACAAGCACGCAGCCTTGTATCGCGAGCTAAAATCGTTCTATCGACAAGATCCGGCGACATGGGCGGGACAAGAAGACCGGGAGCGACGGTAGTAGATGCACACGTCGCCGCCTGTCGACCGAACGTTCCGCCCACGTTCGCGGCGCACCTCGGGCGTCGTGCTGGTAACGGGGCTGCTCGGCATCGTCACCGGCATTTATGGGTTGCGCGGCGCATATGATTTCTCGAATAGCATGCTTGCTCGTCGTTGGCCAACGGTGCCTGGAGTCGTCACGAATACCGAGGTCCGCTCGGACGTCGTCGGTGTGACGGGCGGCAAGAACGGCCCTCCGAGGGATCTCGTCGCGAGACGCTTCTACGTCGCGTATTCGTACACGGTGGACCGCCGTCCGTACAAAGGCAACCGAGTTGATGCCACCGCCCAAGTCGGCAAGGACGCTCCGCATCAGTACCAACTGCGCTATCCAGTTGGAGGCGCGGTCACGGTTCACTTCAATTCGAGTGCGCCGGAGGAAGCCGTCCTCGAGATTCCATGGCCGATCGCTTCGATGCTCCGGGCAATCGCCGGTTTATTACTTTCCGGACTGTTTCTGCGATGGACGTCGTACGAACGGCGCGGGCTGAGTGAGCCAGATGAATGACGCGATTGTCCCGGCCGGGAGTCCGGAGCGAGACGCTCGCGCCGAGTTGGAGCGGATGGCGCAACAGCTCGAAGCCGAACTCGCTGATCTGTTGGCCGCCACCGCGACAGAAACGCGACTCGCGCTGGATCTCGAGGCGCAAGCCACCGAGGCAATACGCGCAGGCAATGATGTGGCCGCGCGCAACGGGCTTCGGTCGTGCCAGGAGTCCTTCGACGCGTTGGCCCAGTTGGACGCCGACGCCACCGTCGTTCGCGCCATGATTGCGGAATGCCGCGCAGGTCGGGCGGGACTCGGCGCATAGGCGCCTCAGGGTTAGGCGCGCTGATATAGGTAACGCGCGCCCGCAAGATAGGTAGCACTACCCACGCGCCGTCCGGCACAGGTGCGCCAACTTGTGTCCCGGCCTGTTCGCCGGCATGACGCGCGCGCAAGGCGGTCACGACCGCTGAAAGAGACGCGCGCATCAAGCATTTACAAGACCGGTCGACTACGCGACCGATTCCCCCAAAAATCAGAAATTGGAGATCATCAACATGCGATTCGCTGCTGTGTCCTCACTCTTACTCGGTGTCATGCTTGCCGCGTGCTCGAAGTCGCCGACCGACTCGAACTCGACGGAACCCGAGCTCAACTGGGGGCCTGCGCCCGCCATTTTTCCCGCCGGCGCGCAGATGGCGGTGCTGGAAGGCGATCCGGGCGGCACGGCGCTGTTCACTGTTCGGCTCCGTATGCCGAGTGGCTATAAGATTCCGCCGCACACGCACCCGACCGACGAAAATGTCACGGTCATCAACGGAACGTTCCTCGTTGGAATGGGCTCGACGTTCGACGCAAACGCGGCGACGACGCTCGGCGCCGGCGGTTTCGTGACCGCGCCCGCGAATCACGCGCATTTCGCGGCCACGCAGGGTGCGACCATCGTGCAAGTCCATGCGATGGGCCCGTTCGCCATGACGTACATCAATCCCGCGGACACGCCGAAGTAACAGCGATCACCGCTAACGGCGATCAGCGCTTCGTTGCCACTCGTCGTGCCTGTATCTCGACTGGCAACACAACGCGCTGTCCCGCGTCGATCCACACTTCGAGCATCATGCGCCCCGGTTGCGTCGGCACGTACGTGAAGTCCGCCGTCTCGCCGGGGCCCATGCTCACGACGGCCGACGTCGTGGCGCGCAAGCCGGCGGGAAGATCAGCGCCGTCCCGCGCTAGCGGCTTCCATTTCGCGGCCTGCGTCTCCGTGCCGAATCGGAAATACAAAATTTCATCTGCGTGAATGCTCACGATGCGAATGCGATTCGTGTCGCCGGCCGTCATGCGAAGTGCGCGAGGAAGGTCGCTGCCATTCACCAGCAGAAACGTCGGCGGCTGCTTGTAGAACATTGGAAGACCGCCGCCGCCCGCTACGATCAAATGATCGCGCGTCGTGTCGCGCGGAGCATCGCTCACAATGATGGCGCCGTACATCCCTGAGCCGATCTGTCGCATTTCGTGCAGGTGCGCATGGTACGGAAACGTCCCGCTTCGGGGCGGCGTGAATTCAGCCGCGAACGTTCCGCCTGGCGGAATGGGCGGCATGATCTTGTCGCCAATCCCGCTGAACCCCGCCACACCATCCGGAAAGCTCTCGATCTCCAGCCCGTGCCAATGCACGCCGCTCGGCTCATCCATGTTGTTTTTCACGAGGATGCGCACCGGTTCTCCACGCTTGAGCTCGAGCACCGGACCGGGAACGAGAATCGAGTCACGCGCCGGAACCTCGGCGCCGGTTTGCAACAGAAACCCATATCCAGTCTGTCCGCCGACCAGGGCGTTGGGCCGTTTCTGAATGAGAAGATTCAGTTCGCGGCGGGTCGCGGTCACGGGCGCCGTGTAGCTCGGCGACGGCGTGATGTGCATGCCGATCACCAATCCGCGCATCGTGTGACCGCCGGGCATGTCGTGCGCCGGCACCGCGTGGTCGCCACCCGGGTTCATGACGACATTCGCATCGGGCGAATCGTGCAAGCTCACGATTTCGCCCACGTGTCCCGCAAAATGGCAATGGAACACCCAATTGCCGGGCGTCGTGGGGACAAACGACAGTGAGACCGAACCGCCGATCGGGACGACGCGCATGTTTTGCAGCGGCTGCCGCGCCGCCGAAACCACGGTTTCCGCGCCCACTCCACCGTGACGTGCCACGCGAAAATAGAATCCATGCAGATGCAGCGGATGTTCATTCGCCGAAGCGTTGACGATGCGGAAATGAATCGAGTCGCCCTGATTGAACGTCAGCCGCTCGTTGTATGGCCATCCCTTTCCGTTGAAGGCCAGCGCTGACTCGAACGTCTGCGTCGTCGGCGACGGATAAAACCACTCAGTGATCACCCAGACGCGTTCCTGCGCCGACACGGATGGAGCGCCGGCTGAGTCGATGATGAACGCGCCGGTGAGCTGAGAGTCGAGCCACTCGCGCTCGTCGAAATTGTTGCGACCCTTGATCGCTCCCCAGTAGAAGAAGTTTCCAACTCGGTCGAGCTTGAACGTGATGTCGCGAGTGGCCCCGGCTGCGACGTGCACCGTGTCGCGATCGGCCGGCCGGTCGCGACGCAGACCAGCGAGCATGATGGCCGAGTCGGAACGGTTTCGCAGCGTGAGGTGGACCGTCGTGCCGACTGGAGCGCGGAGCAGCGGACCAGGTACTTGCGGCGACTTTCCGGGCTCGGCGAACGCCAGGATTCGGACGACCGGATCGTGTTCCCCCTCGGGTTGGTAGGCGGCTTCGACGATGTCGAGCGACAGCGTCAACGTTTGGGCGGAGAGCACTCCGGCGGCGTGGCGGTTGTCGTTGACGCGCGCCATTGGTGCGTTCGCGACCGGGCGGGGGAGCGGGAAACGCGGCGGCGGGGGTACCACGGACTCCTGCGGCGGTGCGGCGCTCGCAAACAGGAGGGCGGCCAGGACTGGGAAAGCCATCGTCGGCTCCTCGAGAGGTCATCTAACCTGCGAGTCAGGCGGGCCGCATGTCAAGCGGTCGCTCCGCCTTTCGGCGTAGCGCAATCGGCGAAATGATAGTTCGTTAATGCCTGATTACTCAGTTGTCACCGGTGTGGAAGGCGACCGTCACCTATCATGTTGGCGTGACACGTCGCAGCAACGCCTTCAGGCGCGCGCCTGCTACGACACCAATCCTGACGCCACTATTGCGCGTTTGGGCCTTTCCATACATAAGTTCTAACACCTCCGCAAACCGCTCGGCAAGGACACGTGTCCAATGCTCGACGAAGAGGCTCTTCCACCCAATCGAGGCCTGTTCATGACCCCGGCACTCCGCCGCCTCACCGCCATGGCCGCGCTGGGCGCGGCCGCGACGATCGCCATCGCCGCCGCTCGTCCCCCGCAGGCCAAAATCACGGACACCACCCTTCCGAACGGGTTGCGCGTGCTCATCTCGGAGGACCACGCCGCGCCGGTCTTCTCCATCGCCGTCAACTACAACGTTGGATCACGCAACGAACGGAAGGGACGAACCGGCTTCGCCCATCTCTTCGAGCACATGATGTTCAAAGGCTCGGAGAATGTGGGGCAGGGCGAGCATCCGTATCTCATGTTCATGAACGGCGGCAGCATGAACGGCACGACGAACAAGGATCGCACGGTCTATTACGAGATCCTTCCGTCGAACCAGATCGACCTCGCGTTGTTCCTCGAGGCGGATCGTATGCGATCGCTCGCGATCACCAAGGAAAACCTCGAGAACCAGATCAATGCCGTCCAGGAAGAGCGGCGGCTCGGCGTCGACAACGTGCCGTACGGCAAAGTCAGCGAGCTGCTCCCCGAGCTCGCCTACGAGAACTTCGCCTATGAGCATTCTGTCATCGGCTCGATGGCCGATCTGAGCGCCGCGACCGTGCAGGACGTCTCGGAGTTCTTCCATATGTACTACGCGCCGAACAACGCCATCGTCGCGATCGTCGGCGACGTCAACGCGGCGACGACGCTCGAGAAGGTGAAAAAATACTTCACGGCCATTCCGCGGCAACCGGCACCGCCGGCCGTTGACATGGCCGAGCCGCCGCAGACCGAAGAGCGGCGCCAGAATCTCGACGACGCCCTCGCCCGGCTCCCTCGGCTCGACATGGCGTATCACGTCCCGGCCGCCTCATCGCCCGACTACGACGCGCTCTCAGTGCTGTCGACCATCCTTTCCAGCGGCCGGAGCTCGCGGTTATACGAGAACATCGTGCGCCAGCAGCAACTCGCGTCGTCTGCATCCGCGTTCGCCGGTGAGTCGCGCGGTCCTGGTCTCTTCACCGTGACCGCGACGCCGACGCCGGGCAAATCCATCGCCGATCTCGAAGCAGCGATCGACGCCGAGTTCGAGAAGGTGAAGAATGGTCCGATCGCCGATTGGGAGCTCGAGAAGGCCCGCGTCGCTGCACGACGGAACTACGTCTCCAGCCTCGGCAGCTCGCTACAGCGGGCAATCGTGATGTCGCAGAACGCGATGTTCTACGACGATCCCGACTTGCTGTCCAAACGCCAGGCACGCATCGAGAAGGTCACCGCCGCGGACGTGCAGCGTGTCGCGAAGCTGTATCTCGTCAAGACGAATCGCAGTGTCGTCGTCACGACGCCAAAAACTGCCGGCCGGGGAGGAAACTGATCATGCCCAACACGACTCGCAGGCGCGTTGCACATTCTCAGATGACCCGCGCCGCCATCGCAGTGATGTTCGCGACGCCAATCGCCGCGCCGCAGTCCGGCGCGCAACAGCAGCCGCCGACCACCACGCAAATGGTGCTCAAGGGCAAGGCGCCTGTTTCGAGCGAGATTCTCAAGGTCAAATTCCCCACGCCCAAGGAAGCAACCCTTCCGAACGGGCTCCGCGTGATGGTGCTCGAAGATCATCGCGTGCCGCAGGTGACGTTCCAACTCATGATCCCCGGCGCCGGCGGCTACTACGATCCTGCCGATCGCGGGGGACTCGCCACGTGGGCTGCGGCACTCATGCGCGAGGGCACCACGACTCGGTCGTCGGCGCAGATCTCCGAAGCGCTCGAGACTCTGGGCTCGTCACTCTTCACGAACGGCGGCATCTCGTCCACGAACGCCGAGATCGACGGCACAGCACTCACGGAATCGCTGCCGAAGTTGATGGATCTGGCCGCCGACATGCTGCTGCATCCGGCGTTCGCGCCGGCCGAGTGGGATCGGTACAAATCGAGAACGAAGCCGCAATTCACGCAGCTGCGCACCAATCCCGGGTTCCTCGCGGCCGAGATGTTCAACAAGGTGGTGTTTGGTACGCATCCGGCGGGTCGCATTTTCGCGAGCGCGTCAGCGATCGATGCAGTCACCGTCGCCGATCTCGCCGAGTACTATCGTGCGCACTACGTGCCCGATCATGCGGTGATCGCGTTCGCGGGCGACATTACGCTCGCTCAAGCGCAAGCGTTGGTCACGAAGTCACTCGGCGATTGGAAGCGCGGTGGTGCGACTCCCGCCAAGGTGACGAACCCCGCACCGATTGGCGCGCCCAAAGTCTATCTCATCCATCGCCCGAATTCCGTGCAGACCACGATCTACGTCGGCACACAGGGGCTGACGCAGACGAACGCCGACTACATGTCGCTCGCGGTCGCCAACCGCGTGCTCGGTGGCGTGATGGGTCGTCTCTTCCGCCATCTCCGCGAAGAGAAGGGCTACACGTACGGCATTGGCAGCAACATTCAGACGTCACCCTTTGTCGGCGCATGGACGGCGTCCACCAGCGTCCGGACCGAGGTGACCGAACCGGCGTTGCGCGATCTCATGGCGGAGATCGCACAAATGCGCGACACGCCGGTGCCAGCGCCGGAGCTCGCGGATTCGAAGCGCGCGCTCGTCGCACAATTCGCGCTGTCCCTCGAATCGCCGCAGCAGATGCTCGCATACTCGCTCGACCAGTGGGAGCTCGGACTTCCTGCCGACTACTGGAACACCTATGCGACGAAGGTCTCGGCGATCACGGCCGCGCAGGCGCAGGGTGCGGCAAAGAAATACTGGGATGCGTCACGTCTGCAGATCGTGGCCGTGGGTGACGCGACGAAGATTCGCGACATTCTCGCGAAGTTCGGCGCGGTCGAAGTCTATGACTCCGACGGACGGCCTGTCACAGTTCCCTGATTGTCACTTCGTCGCGGCCAATTGCTTGAGTCGTTCGCGTCGTTGGCTGAGCTCAGGTTGCGAGAGGTAGTGTCCGTCGGCGACGACGCCGGCGATGCTCCGCGTGTTGGCGATGTTCTCGAGCGGGTTCGCGCGCAATAACACGAGATCGGCAATGCGTCCCGCCTGAATGCTGCCGAAGTCATTCAGCCTGCCGTAGAATCGTGCGGGATTGAGGGTCGCCGTCTGCAGCGCTTCGAGCGGCGTGAAGCCGGCGGCGACGAAGCGCTGTAGCTCGAGATGGAGACTGACCCCGGGAAGCACGTCGACGCCGGCGGGTGTGTCGGTGCCGGCGAGAAACGGCACCTGTGCCGAATGAAGTCGTTTGACGAGATCGAGCTCGTGCGCGACGAATCGTTCGCGGGTGGCGAGTGGATCGGTGTCGAGCGATTTGAGAATTGATTTCTGCGCTCCGGGCCACTGCGCTACCCAACTGTGCGCGGCGTACGCCAGATCCGGATCCTTCTTATAGTTGACGGTGTCGACCAGCCACTGACCGCGCTCCCAGAAAAGCGTGGGACACTGCCACACATGATTCACCGCGAGGAGCTGAATGATCTTGTTCTCGCGCGCGCGATCGAACGTTTGCAGAAACATGCCGATTGTTTTTCTCCCGGCGGTGTCTTTGCCCGCGAGGTATTTGCGCGACAGGTACTTGCTCTCGTCGGGCGAGCTGGCTTCGAAAATTCCGATCAGGTGTTCGAAGCTGCGCTGTCCGGCGGTGACGGCGTCGGCGGCTCTCACTGCATCGGGAACGTGCCCTTCGAATTCGATGCCGAGCCGTTTTGACTCCTGAGCGATGGCGAGGTAGGCGTCGTGCGGGACGCCGGATTGAATCTTGATGAAATCGACGCCTCGGCGTTTGAGCATGTCGACGGCCTTGCGACCATCGTCGGGCGTTTTGATCGCGATGGCGGCGGCGTAGTTGACGTCGGGGCCGTCGAGCATTGGTCCCGAGACGACGAGGCGGGGGCCGATGACGCGGTGTGCAGCGATGTCGTCGCGCCCGCGCAGCACGGCGTCCAGCAAGCTGCCCATGTCTCGAACGCCGGTCACGCCGTTGACGAGAAAGAGCGGGAGAATGAAGTCGTTGGCGATGGCGGCCGCGCTCGAGTCGAAGTAGACGTGCGCGTGCATGTCCCAGAGGCCGGGGATCAAGAACATCCCTTTGGCGTCAACGACCTGGGATTTCGTCGCCGGGGCGCGCGGCGGTTGGCCAACACTCGTGATGCGGTTGCCGTCGATCACGACGGTTGTGCCGCGATGGAGCGTGCCGTTCGACACGTCGACGATCGTCGCGTTTGTGATGGTGAGCGTTTGCGCGCACACGCCGCGACTGAGGAACGCAATGACCAGCACGACGCTTTCGAGTATTCGCATTGATGTGTAGCGCATAGATGTGACAATAGTAGCGGGCGGTCCACCGCCCCGGATCAGAATGCCAGCTGAACGACTCTGGTTTCTAGGATGAGCTCGCTAACTCGTCATGGCACAATTCTGTGGAACAATGGTACCATCGGATCTACCTGCCCCCACGAGGTGGTTCGAATGCGCTCCGTGCGTTGCAATGCCTGCGGCACCAAAGCGCTCACGGCGGCGTCCAAGTGCCCGAAGTGCAGCCACCTGTTCGAAGTGCGCGACGGATTCGGCGAGCTCCTTCCACTCGCGTACTGCTCCAGCTGCGATTCCTACTATCCCGAGAGTGTCGGGTCCTGTGTGTGGTGCGGAACCAAGCCTGAGCGCGCCCCGATTGCGCCGTATGTCTGGAGGGGCGTTGGCGTCGCGGCGCTCGTCGTGTTGGCCGGTGGCGCGTGGCTCATGCGCGACAGTCGGTCAAGGCATGCCGACAACGCGCGGTTGGCGGCGCAGCTCAAACCAGACTCGATCGCCGTTCCTGCCGACACGATCGGTACTCCCACCACGATCGCCGCAGTTGACACGGTTCCGTCAGTCGTCGCGGTCACCAACACGGACAGCATCGATCCAAGAAGTTCAAAGCCGCGGGACATGGCGAGGGTTGCGTCGCTCGACACGGTTGTTCCGGCGATCGCGCCCCGCTCGGTAGCGACGCCGAAGACGCTCGACAAGCCGGCTGGAAAACTGTCCGCGCCCCCGTCGTCGACGTCGCGACCATCGTCCCGCTGGGTCAATTCGATCGCGAAGCATTGGGTTATCGTCCGCGCGGACGCGAGCCGGGGTGCGCGAATCGTCGCGTCGGTCGGACCAAACTCGCACGTGCAATTGGGCGAATCGCGTGGCGAGTGGCGGCGAATCAAGGCGAAGGGAGTCGCCGGGTGGGTCGAGCCTCGTTCATCCTTCGTCGCGGCCCGCACGTCGCCGAAGGCAAGCGGACTCGCTGCGCGATAGGCACAGGACGCACGCTCGAAAGCGACCGAGCGGTACGCTATGAGTATTTTTTAAACCGATCGACGCGACGCTACCGCGGCGGCGCGACGAATCGCCGCGACTGCCTCTCGTACGCATGCGCCAGCGCCAGCACGCGCGCGTCCTCACCCGGCAGCCCCACGATCGACACGTTGAGCGCCGGCATTCCGTCCGCTCCCATCCCGGCGGGAACCGACACCTCGGGCAATCCGAGCCAGTTGCCGTAGCCGAGGGCGGTGCGAACATCCGGCCATGGGTCGACGGCGCGCGGCGCGTTGAACGGCATTGTCGGATAGACCATCGCCACGACATTCGCCGCCCGCATCGAAGCCGCTAGCGAAGCCACGACCTCGGCGCGCGAACGCGCGAACGACCGTCCCGCCGCATCGTCCGCCATCGGCTGATCGAGCAGCGGTTCACACTCCTCGAATGTCGCCGGAAGCACATCGTAAAACTTTCGGTACGCCGCATACCCGCGACGCACGGCTGCGCGCGCGTCGTCGGTTCGCCCGGCAAAGTAGCGCAACAGCGCATTGGCCGTGGGTGCCGGCGAGTTGGCATTCACCGCGGTATCACCGCGGGCTTTGGCCGACGCAGTAAAAGCAGCGCGGTAATCGACGCGCGTGACTGCCGCAGCAAATGGTTCGACGTTCGCGCCCGCGGCGCGTAGATCCGCGACAGCGCGATCCCACATCGTGATTGCCTCCGCACTCATTTGCGCACGCGGAACGTGTGCCTCGACGACACCGAGCCGCACTCCCTTGAGCGCATCGTCGCGCAACGCGGCGAGCGGCGAGCCGTCCCACGCGCTCGTGCTCGCCAGTGGATCCGACGCATCTGCTCCCGCGATCGCAGCGAGACCAAGCGCTACATCGGCGACCGAGCGTCCGAGGGTCCCGTGCGTGTCGAGATATGGCCACGTGGGGATCACACCGGTGCGCGGCACGAGCCCGAACGTCGGCTTCATTCCCACGACGCCGGTGAATTGCGCCGGAATTCGATTGGAACCGCCGTCGTCGGTGCCGAGTGCCGTGAAGGCCATTCCGCAGGCGACCGCGACGGCCGAACCGGCGCTCGAGCCGCCAGGTGTGCGCACGCCTGCCCGGTCGTGTGGATTGAGCACTTGTCCAGTGTGACTGCTCGTGCCGTTGCCGCGATAGGCAAAATCGTCGGCGGCGGTTTTTCCGAGAATGATCGCGCCGGCTGCGCGGAGCCGCGTTATCTCGAGCGCGTCTCGGCGCACCGCGTCCGGAAAGAGCCGCGCCCACTCGGCGCTGGAACCGGTGGTCGGGAGTCCCACCATGTCGTAAATCGCTTTCGCGAAAACCGGAACGCCGTCGAGCGGACCACGCGTGCGTCCGTCGCGCAAGCGCGCGTCGGCGGCGCGCGCGTCATCGAGCGCGGTGTCGGCGAGTGCGTCGATCGCTCGCCATTTTGCTCCGTCGCTGCGGCAGCGTTCGAGTGCATGCGCCGTCACTTCAGCCGCACTCCATGCGCCGCGACGACGACCTGCTTGATACTCGGCGATCGTTCCGTCGAGCGGATCAGCCGCCGAGAAGGTCCACGGCGCGAGTGGGAGCGCGGCGGCGAGACTGGCGAGCTGTGCGAGCGCTTCGCGGCGAGTCGTCATGGCGGTGAAGATACCGCCGAATGCGCGCAACGCGAGCCACAGCGCCAATGATTCACCGAACGTCGTGCGCGGAAGCCCCTGTTGTCCCCTCGTCGGATTTCCGATAGTTTTTTGATAACGGCAGGACGGTTAGCCCATTCGACGGCGACAGAGAGATTTGCGATGTCCAATTGGTTCCGTACGCCGCTGACGCGCGGCGAGATCTTCGGCTATTTCCTGTCCCTCGCCGGTTTCGTGATCTCTCAGGTGCACGGCCCACGCGATGGGCTCCTCGAAGTGGCAGTGATCATCATGGTCGTTGGGACGCTCATCGCGGCCCGCTCCGGCCGGCGATCCAAATCGGCCATCCAAGACGCACAAGAGGACGAGACCGTCGAACGCGTTCTACCGAACGCCCCGGTTGACGCCAGTGTACCGTCACAACGTGTAACGCGTGAACGCTCCGTGAATCGGAAGGGCTGATCCACCCGCCGGTCTGGCCGACGTTGCGAATATTCTCACGACACCTGCCGTTGCGGCGCTGGATATCAATAGCCGGCGCGGAGAGCCGTGAGCCACGCATCGAGCAGCGGGACTCGAGACTCGAGACCACAGCTGCTGGGTGGGAAGGATATCTGATCGGTCGGTGCGGATTCGTTGCGTTTCAGTATTGCAGGCTTGTCTGATGATTCGAAGTTCGTGGGCGACTTTGGCGTCGGACGATTCAGTCGTCCAATGCGTGAGAACCTGAGGTCGCGTTGCCCCGACAATTCCTGACGGCCGAATGGCGGAATCTCGTCATGCTCAACTACGCGGTTGAGCCGTCGCTCCTGCGTCCATTCGTGCCTGCGGGAACCGAGTTGGACTCGTGGCAGGGCATCGCCTTCGTGAGCCTCGTCGGTTTTCTCTTCGCGAACACGCGTGTGCTGGGTGTGGCGCTCCCGTGGCATCGAACGTTCGAAGAGGTGAACCTCCGATTCTATGTGCGGCGACACGTGAACGGTGAGGAGCGACGCGCCGTCACGTTCATCCGCGAGATCGTGCCGCGTCGCATGATCGCGCTCGTCGCACGGTGGGCGTACAACGAGCCGTATCAAGCGTGCGCCATGCGTCATCGGTTTGGACCGCTGAATGGGGACGGCGCACCCGCGACCGTTGAATATGAGTGGCGGCACCAAACGAGTTGGGCGGGAGTGAGCGCTGAGCCGATGGGTCAAGGCCGCACGGCCGCCGGCGGATCTCAGGAAGCGTTCATCACAGAGCACTACTGGGGTTACACGAAGCAGCGGGACGGTTCAACCTTCGAGTACCAGGTCGCGCATCCTACGTGGCGCGTGTGGTCCGTGCAAACACCTCGACTGACGGGCGACGTGTCGCCGCTGTACGGGCCGGAGCTCGCGCGCATTCTGAATGGGCCGCCGGCGTCGGCGTTCCTTGCGGACGGTTCGGCGGTCACCGTTTACACGCCGTCGCGGATCGCGAGATAGAGGGCCGGCACCGGCGATGACGGTTCGCGCCACGTTTTGGCGCAATGAGCAGAAGGAGCCGGTGACGATTCGCGTCCCGGCAGCCTGACCGATCACTGAAAGCCGACGAGGGCTGCGTGAATCTGCATCGCGTGTCGTTCCAGAGATCCGCCGGCGTCCGCCGCGCGATGGCCTTCTTCTTCACATTTCTTGCTGCCTCCTGCGGTGGCGGTGGCGACGGGACCGGCGGCATTGGCCCGGGCCCAACACCGACCGGCTCGTTTGCTGTCGCCGGCTCGGGCGCGCTCTCGGTTCCTCAGGGCGCGAGCGGCACCGTGACAATTACCGTCGCGCGAAGCGGTGCATTCACAGGCTCGATCTCGCTCGCTGTCTCCGGACTTCCGGCCGGCGTCACAGGAGCCTTCAATCCGTCGACCGTCGCGGCTGGTCAGACGACGAGCACTCTCACGCTCACGGCTGGAGCCGCGAGCCCGGCGGGAACCACGACGGTGACCATCACCGGCGCCGCATCGGGCTTCTCGAATCAAACGGCGAGCGTCGCGCTCACCATCACGGCGCCGGTGACGACCGGCCCGTTCACCATGGGTCTGAGCGCGACGTCATTTCTCGTTCTCCCGACGAATCACCTGTCGAGGTATCCGGTACTCACCGTCACCCGCAACGCCGGCTTCACGGGAGCCATCGCGTTGACCACAACGGGCTTGCCGGCAACGTTGCAACTTCTCTACACGCCGAACAATCTCACCGCGATCACGGCGTCGACGTCGACGTTCATCATCGACATCGGCGGCACGCCGCCGGGCACTTATACCGCGACGATTCACGGCGTCGCGGCGGGCGGAGCAGGGGAGCGCACGACGACGCTCCAGGTCCTCGTCGCCGCTACGAGCGTCGGAAACATCCATTGGAGATTCTGCTCGGCCTCGACACCGCAATATTTCTTTGCCGTGAAGGACGGCAGCGGGCCCTGGACGCGGGTGATGCCGAGCGTCGATAGTATTTACTCATTCAATATCTCGTCGGCGGTGGGGTCGGTCGCGACGGTGACGGATGATTCCGGCGGCATGCGCACGACGATCTATCAGTATACGGCGGCGGAGCTGGCGGCGCGTGCGGCGGCGCAGTGCGCGCTCACCCAGAACGTGAGCAGTCGCACGGCGAACGGAAACTTTGGCGGCGTCACCGGGTTCCGCACGTCGCAGGTCGGCATGGCGTGGTGGTTTGGCTCGGCCAACGGGAACGGGGCGTTCAGTTTGTTGAACCTCCCAGCCGGCCCACTCGATGTGGTCGCCATGCGCAACGGCGACATCTCGGCACTTCTCGAGATTCCCGTCGATCGTGCGATCATTCGCCGCGGCGTCAATCCAGCGTCGGGCGGCACGCTTCCAGTGCTGGATTTCAATGCGGCCGAGTCGTTCGCGCCGACCACGTCGACGTGGACTTTCAATAATGTGAATGCCGGCGAACAGATGAGCGTGAGCCAGTCCTTCATCACCGCTGGTGGAACGACCGGGTTCTTCTCGCTCTATCCCGGCGTGGACCGCACGCAGACCGTGCGGTCGATCTACGGTATTCCGCTCGCGCAGACGATCGCCGGCGATCTCCATCAAGTCGTCGCGACGATCAACACCACCGGTGCGCCGGCCAGCTCAACGACGCGCGCGTCGCGTCAAATCGTCTCGTATGCACGCACGCTTGGTGATCGCACCGTCGCGTTCGGGCCGGCGATGCCCGCGCCGACGGTGACTGCGGTTGCCGGGTTGCCTGCAGGGCGGCAACCCGGCAACCGCAG